>Ga0209830_10000598_pt1 | contig 37008 bp, 42 predicted proteins | sample ArcticOcean_MG_C_12_FD_187439 | JGI IMG/M metagenome (GOLD analysis project Ga0209830, IMG submission 187439) | Marine microbial communities from western Arctic Ocean - ArcticOcean_MG_CB8_130 (SPAdes) (version 2) | ecosystem: Environmental > Aquatic > Marine > Oceanic | place: Arctic Ocean...
AGTTTTACAACCAAAAAGCTGTCATCACTCACGAGGTATTGCTGGATCAGACTTTCGTCCATTGTCCAATATTCCACACTGCTGCCTCCATAGGAGTTTGGGCCTTGTCTCAGTCCCAATGTGGCTGGTCATCCGCTAAGACCAACTAAGGATCTTCGGCTTGGTGCGCTTTTATCACACCAACTACCTAATCCTGCGCAAGCTTATCTAATAGCGATAAATATCTTTGATTATCTGGTATTATTACTTTACATTCCTAAAAATGCAAATTCTTTGAAAAAAATCAAATATAACTATCCCAGACTATTAGGCAAATTCTCACGTGTTACTCACCCGTTCGCCACTCAAGCCAAAAGACTTGCGTTCGACTCGCATGTGTTAAGCATACCTCAAGCGTTCATTCGGAGCCAGGATCAAACTCTCTAATTCTAAAAATTAAGTTGATATAACAACTCAAAAACATATAAAATCCAAATATAATAAAATTATATTAAAAAGCATTTGACTATAATATAATCAAACGAAATAACCTATTTTTAAATTTAAAAGAAATTATTAAGGTTAAATAAATAACCTTAATAAAAAACTAGAACTATTTTGTTACTGCTGGGGTAACTACGTCATATACTCGAGGTACTTCATCGAAACAATGGAAAGCAGGAGGAGAATCTAACATCCACTCTAAACTTGGAGTAGAACCGTCAATATCAGTAGTTCCCCAAGGGTCTGCAGCACAAGGCTTGTTTGAAGTTAAAGTAATATAAATAATTACGAAGAATAATAAAATAGCAAAAGAAGTAATATAAGAACCAAAAGAAGCAACATAGTTCCACTGAGCATAAGCGTCAGGATAATCTGGGATACGTCGAGGCATACCAGCAAACCCTAAGAAATGCATTGGAAAGAATGTAACATTAACTCCTAAGAAAGTTAACCAAAAGTGTAACTGTCCTAAAGACTCTGGGTACTGAAAACCACTAATTTTACCAATCCAGAAGTAGAATGCACCAAATAAAGCGAAAACTGCTCCCATAGATAATACATAATGGAAATGAGCTACAACATAGTAAGTATCGTGGAATGCGATATCTAAACCAGAGTTAGATAATACAATACCAGTTAAACCACCAATAGTAAATAAGAAAATAAATCCTAATGCCCATAACATTGGAGTTTTAAGTTCAATAGAACCTCCCCACATAGTAGCGATCCAAGAGAATACTTTAATTCCTGTTGGTACAGCAATAATCATTGTAGCAGCAGTGAAATATGCACGTGTATCGAAATCTAATCCAACTGTGTACATATGGTGAGCCCATACAATAAATCCTAAAATACCAATAGAAGACATTGCATATACCATACCTAAGTAACCAAAAGTTGGTTTTTTAGAGAAAGTAGAAACAATATGACTAACAATACCAAAACCTGGTAAAATTAAAATGTAAACTTCAGGATGTCCAAAAAACCAGAATAAATGCTGGAATAAAATTGGATCTCCACCACCTGCAGGATCAAAGAAAGTAGTATTAAAGTTACGGTCAGTTAAAAGCATAGTAATCGCTCCAGCTAACACAGGTAAAGATAATAATAGTAAAATTGCAGTAATGAATACTGACCATACAAATAATGGTAATCGATGCCAAGTCATACCTGGACCTCGCATGTTAACAATAGTAGTAATAAAGTTATTAGCTCCCATAATAGAAGAAGCACCTGCTAAATGTAGGCTGAAAATACCTAAATCAACAGCAGGACCAGAGTGAGCAATAATACTAGATAATGGAGGATAAACTGTCCAACCAGTACCAACACCAACTTCTACGAAAGAAGAAGCTAATAATAGAATTAAAGCAGGTGGTAATAACCAAAAAGAAATGTTGTTCATTCGAGGGTAAGCCATATCAGGAGCTCCAATCATAATAGGAATAAACCAATTACCGAAACCACCAATCATACTAGGCATTACCATGAAGAAAATCATTAATAAAGCGTGAGCCGTTACTAAAACGTTATATAATTGCCAATTTGAAGCAATAATCTGATTCCCCGGCTGAGAAAGAATCATACGCATAATCACAGAAAAAGTTGTTCCAAGAATACCAGAAAACATACCGAAAATTAAATATAAAGTTCCAATATCTTTATGGTTTGTTGAAAATAACCATCGATGAAAAAATGTCGTTGTACTAGAAACGAAATTCATAATCTATACAAGTTTTTATCTTAAAAAAATAATTAAGAAGGTTAAAAATTAACCTTCTAACTGAGCTGATACCCAAGAAACGTAATCGTTTAATGAAACAGCTTCAACAACGATAGGCATGAACCCGTGGTTAACACCACAAAGCTCAGAGCACTGACCGTGAAAAATACCTTCTCGCTTAATGAAAGTGTTAATCTGGTTTAATCGTCCTGGGTAAGCATCACACTTAACACCTAAAGACGGAATAGCCCAAGCATGAATAACATCAGTAGAAGTGATTAAAACTCGAATATGAGTATTAATTGGTAAAATAACTCGGTTATCTACCTCTAATAAACGTAACTGTCCTAATTCTAAATCATCGTCAGCGATCATATAGCTATCAAAAGCAATAGTATCTTCCTCAGAAGTGTTGTAATCAGAATACTCATAAGACCAATACCACTGGTGACCCACTACTTTTAAAGTAATCGCAGGATCAATAACCTCATCCATTGAATATAATAAAGCAAAAGATGGTACAGCAATAGTAACTAAGATAAGACTTGGAACAATAGTCCAAACTAACTCAATAGTCATCCCGTGAACAACTTTAGAAGCTGTTTTGTTTCGAGAAGAATCAAATAAATAAACTGTTCGGGCTAACATCCAACATACAAAAATTGCAACGAATGTAATGATAGCCATAATATCGTTATGTAAGTTAACAATTCCTTCCATAGCAGGCGTTGCCGCTTCTTGGAAGTATAACTGCCATGCTTCTGGAGCATCACAAGAACTTACAGGTAGGAGAAAACTTAATAATAAGTTTGACATAAAATTTTCCTTATTTGTTTAAAAACATACAATTTAATACACTACGTGAACTAAACTACAAGAACAACATTAAATTAGAAAATTACTTAATTGAATTTTCTAAATAATGTGCTATAAGTACTCGCTCTAATAAACCTAATCCCGGTAAGATTAAGAAGTAGTAAGAGAAATAAAAAAGAGTACAAATCTGACCCATTAAAATATAAGGATCCTCTACTGGCAATTCACCAATTTCTCCAAGAAGTAAGAAATTCGCGATGAAAATCCAGAAGATTACTTTATGTAATGGACGGAAGAAAGAACTTCGAATATTTGACGTGTTTAATACAGGAAGTAATAAATTAATAGCAATACCACCAACCATAGCTACAACACCACCTAATTTATCGGGAATAGATCGTAAAATAGCATAGAAAGGTAAAAAGTACCATTCTGGTACGATATGAGCAGGCGTTACCATCGGGTTTGCCTCAATATAGTTATCAGGATGACCTAAAACATTAGGATCCATAAAAACAAAGTAAGAAAAGATAAAAATAAAAGCCCAGAAAAAGAAAAAATCTTTAACATAGAAATATGGGTAAAATGTTACTTTATCAACATCTTTACCATGAATACCTAAAGGATTATTAGAACCTTCACGGTGTAACTCTGCAATATGTAATAACACACCAGCAGCAATAGCAAAAGGTAATAAATAGTGTAAACTAAAGAATCGGTTTAAAGTTGCATTATCTACAGAGAAACCTCCCCATAACCACTCAACAATAGCTGGACCTACTAAAGGAACAGCAGAAACTAAATTAGTAATTACTGTAGCACCCCAGAAACTCATCTGACCCCAAGGTAATACATAACCAATAAAAGCTGTTGCCATCATTAATAGATAAATAACAACTCCAATACCCCAAACGAAACCTCGTGGAGTTTTATATGAACCGTAGTAAAGACCACGACCCATGTGAATATACACTGATAATAAGAACATAGAAGCTCCGTTTGCATGCATATATCGTAACATCCAACCATAATTTACATCTCGCATAATATGCTCTACACTTAAAAAAGCGTAATCAACATGCGGAGTATAATGCATAGCTAGAAATACACCTGTTAAGATTTGAATACCTAAACAGATACCTGCTAAAGCACCAAAATTCCAAAAATTGTTTAGATTAATTGGCGTTGGGTACTCAACAACATGTGAGTTTACAACCTCAAAATGAGGACGTTTTAATAACTTTGTCATAAGAAATCTTAGTTATATTTTATTTATTATATTCGTTTAACGAATATCATCTTTACTTGCAAGAGATATACGGTGCAACGGAATAAAATTTAGATATTTATTACATTGAGTGTAATTTTTTAACTTATATTTAACAGAATTAATTCGCGTTCGTTTACGCGATACTGAAATCTTTTTTTTTGGAACAGCCATAGAAAAAATAATTTTTTTTAAAGCAAGAATAAAATAAAAAGAAATACAATATAAATTAAGGTTTCTTTTTAAAAGAACTTTTACGTTTAAAAATCAACCTTGTAATATGTTGACTTTAGGCCCAAATGGACTTGAACCATTGACTTTACGCTTATCAAGCGTATACTCTAACCAACTGAGTTATAGGCCCTATTGAATAAAAGAAAATAAAAATTCTTCATTTTTATTCTTTATAATGATATAGTTTTTGTTTTGTGATTATGGAGGAGGCAGGATTTGAACCTACGTAGAATTAACAATAGATTTACAGTCTATCGCCTTTAACCGCTCAGCCACTCCTCCTTCAAACTACTTCGTTAAGAAGTAATTTTTTCAAATTAGCCAAAAGGGAAGTAGTTCAATTGGCAGAATAGCGGTCTCCAAAACCGTCGGTTAAGGGTTCGAGTCCCTTCTTCCCTGTATGATTAAATACGTCGACGTTTAGGCGGGCGGCAACCATTATGAGGCATTTGTGTTATATCAATAATTTCCGCAACCTGAAGACCTGTGGATAGTAACCCTTGTATTGCGTTCTCACGACCACTCCCAAAACCTTTAATACGGATTTGAATAGTTGAATAACCCTTTTCTATTAAAAAGTTACCTAGAGACTCTCCTGTTAACAATGCACCATTTGGTACAGAACGTTTACCTCGTTTTTTAGCAACTAAACCCATAGATTTAGAGCTTATAACTTTCTTATCTAAGTTACTTGCAGTTAAAATTGTATTATTCTGGGTAGAATTTATATGAATTATACAAATATCTTTAATCTTATTTTTCATAAATTTCATTAATTTTTTTTATTGTAAAAAACATAATTTAAATAATAAAAATTATGTACTAATTATTGATAATATTAATTATAAATAAGAAGATTTAACGTAATAAAACAAACCTAGTTCCCATATAAACAGTAGATAGGCTTTGAGTGTATTTCACGTGTCTAATTCGAAAAGGGTTAGGGTGGATCGACACTCAACTGAAAAAATTACGTTAAATAAAATTTCTTATTTTGTATTATAAAAGTAATCCTAATGATACTTTATGCGCGCACAACAAGAAAGGTGTTGGGTAAGCAAAAAAGAAAATTAAGAAGAATAAAGAACTACTTAAAACTAAAGCATTTAATTTATCCATTTGTTTGTATGTTACATAATGGTTAGAAGTTCCAAAAAACATTACTTTGATAATTCGGATATAATAAAAAGCAGCAACTACACTTGATAGAACACCAATAATAGCTACAGTATATAATTCTGACTGCATCACAGCTAAAAATAAGTACATTTTACCAAAGAATCCTGCAAATGGCGGTAGACCAACCATTGAGAATAAAATAAATGTTACTGACATAGCTAAAACAGGGTTTACTTTACCCAAGTTAGATAAATCAGAAACATGCATATTTAATTTTGCATCTTTCTCAGTTTGTGTTCCAAGAACAAAACTAAAAAAAGCTACCATCATAACAACATAGATAATTAGATAGATGATTAGACCAGACATACTTTCAACAGTACCTGCACTAAAACCAATTAACATATAACCTACGTTAGCAATACCACTATATGCCATAAGACGTTTTATTTTCTTTTGGTATAAAGCACCAATAGAACCAATTAACATCGAAAGAACACCAGTATATAAAAAGATGGGTTGCCATAAACTAGCAAAATCATAAAAAGTAGAATAAAACAATCGTAATAAAAGAGCCATAATTGCAATTTTAGGAACGATCGAAAAGAAGGCCGTAACTGGAGTTGGAGCACCCTCATAAACATCAGGCGCCCACATATGAAAAGGAGCAGCACCAATCTTAAATAATAATGCAACAGCAACAAAAAGAAGACCAATTATAATACCATTATAGGTAACAACGTCTGTTACGCCGTTAATACCTGTCACCACTTTTGAAATTTCTTCAAAATTTGTTAATCCTGTGAAACCATAAATCATAGAAGTACCAAATAGAAGTAAACCTGAAGAAAAAGCACCTAAAATAAAGTACTTTAATCCAGCTTCACCAGAGAACTCAGAGCTACGTTTATACGCAGCTAAAACATAAAATGATAAACTCATTAATTCAATAGACATGTATAAGGCTAATAAGTCATTAGTCGAAACTAGACATACCATACCTAAACAAGCTAATAAAATTAATATAAAATATTCAAAAGAATTTACTTTTTTGTTATTTAAATAACTCATTGACATTAAGCAACAAACTAAAGTACTTGAAACAATTAAAATTTTGCTAAAAGTACTAAAAGCGTCAACAATAAGTAAGTTATTAAACACAGACATAGTCACTACTGGACTACTAATAAGTAAACTTAAAGTTATTCCTAGAGAAAAAATCGATAACCAACCAACATTCAATTGAATAATTGGGTAATTAAGTGATTTTGATGTACTAAAAATAACTCCATATGATAATAAAAATAAGCATGCTGTGAATAAATATAATTCAGGCATAACTACTTTAAAATCATTACCAAAAAAAGTTAAAAAATCCATTTATTAAAATTACTTATTTATTTTTTACTGAACTTGCTCAATTAAATGTGTAATAGAAACATGCATTGCATTTAAAAAAATTTCCGGATAAATACCCATAAGAAATGTTAAAAATACACATGGAACAAATACAAAAAATTCTCGACGGTCTAAGTCCTGGAATGCAGTAATGTGAGAAGTACGAATGTTACCAAAAGCTACTCGGTTAAATAACCAAATAGAATAACCGGCACCCCATACAACACCAGTAGCAGCAAGAACAGTAATGAAAACATTACTTTTAAAAGAACCTACTAAAACTAAAAACTCACTAACAAAACTACTAGTTCCCGGGAAACCCATATTAGCTAAGATAAAAAATAAGAAAGTGATAGAAAATAAAGGCATTTTAACCGTTAAACCACTATAATACTTAATAATACGCGTTTTATGTCGATCATATATAACACCAACACAAAGGAAAAGTGCACTAGATACAACACCATGACTAAGCATTAAAAGCATACTTCCCTCGATACCTTGAATGTTTAAAGTAAACATACCAATAGTAACAAACCCCATATGAGCTACAGAAGAATAAGCAATAATACGCTTCATATCAACCTGACGTAATGTCGTTAATGATGTATAAATAATAGCAATAACACTTAAAGTGTAAACTAATGGAGTGAAATAAACACTTGCATCTGGAAACATGGGGATAGAGAAACGTAAGAATCCATAACCACCCATTTTTAAAAGAACACCAGCTAAAATAACTGAACCTGCTGTTGGAGCTTCACTATGTGCTTCCGGTAACCAAATATGAGCTGGAACCATAGGAACTTTAACTGCTAGAGAAGCAAAGAAAGCCAACCATAAAATAAGCTGAGTATCATAATCGAAAGTAACAGTAGTTAATACTTGAACATCTGTAGTACCTGTTAACTGGTAAATATATAAAATAGCTAATAACATTAATACTGAACCAACTAAAGTATAAATAAAAAACTGATATGAAGCTCGGATTTTTCGCTCACGCGATCCCCAAATACCAATAATTAAAAACATTGGAATTAAAACAGCTTCGAAAAAAATATAGAAAAATAAAACATCTAAACAAGTGAAAACACAAATAAGTACAGCCTCTAAAAATAAAAAGGCAATACTATACTCACGAATATAGATTTTAATACTATCCCAACTAGCTAATAGACAAATTGGAATCAATAATGTCGTTAATAAAACGAAAAATAATGAAATTCCATCTACACCAAGGTATACATGCATATTAGAATAAGGAACAGAAAAGAATTTTTCAACAAATTGGTACTTCGGTGTTGACATATCAAATTGTAACCATAATAATAATGATAACAAAAAAGTCAATAAAGATGTACTCAAACCTACAGTTTTCTGTAGGTCTGGATTTGTGTCGGGTATAAAAAATAATAAAATCATACCAAATAGAGGTAACCCTACTAATGATAATAATATTGAAGAATCAAACATTCTAGTTAAAAACTTAAATCTTTATGTGAAAATTAGAAAAAGGAACTTATTCCCATTCTAATGCTCCTTTTTTCCACTCATAAATAAACCCTACGGTTAAAATGATCAAGAATAAAACCATTGACCAAAAACCAAACATAGTTACTTTATTTAATGATAATGCCCACGGAAATAGAAACGAAACCTCTAGATCAAAAATAATAAATAAAATTGATACTAGATAAAAACGTATATCAAACTTTCCACGTGCATCATCAAATGGATCAAACCCACACTCATAAGCTGATAACTTTTCGTAATCAGGTTTGTGGCTTGCAACAACGTATGATAGCCCAAAAATAATACATGAAAGAACAGTACTTATTACTAAAAATATTAATAATGGAACATACTCAATTGAACCTAAATTCATTTTTTAAATTCACTTTTTTTTAAATACTAAGAAAATTGCCATGACGACAATCAAAAATTATTGTAAAACAGACCTTAAAACAGATATTCTATTAAAAAAGAATAAAAAAAATGTTTTTGAAGGCGCTACAATGGAAAAAATTGTAATAAACATTGGAGTTAAAGACGCTAACATAAATGCTAATAAAATCTTAGCTCCTTTGTTAATTACAAAAATGCTAACAAACCAACAACCTTCTTTAACGAAAGCAAAAAAGTCTATTGCAAACTTTAAGTTACGAGAAGGGAAAATTATTGGATGTAAAGCAACATTACGTAACAAAAATATGAATAACTTTTTAGAAAAATTAATTCATATAGTTTTACCTCAAGTAATTGAATCAAAAACTTTACGATACAAAAACCGTCGAAATAAAAACCATATTACGTTAGGTTTAAACGATTGTATAATATTCCCTGAATTAGAAAACCAATATGATCTTCTTACAAATCTTTCAGGTATTGAAATAACTTTATGCTCTAAAGAAAAATCTACAAACGCAGATAATTTATTCTTTAGTGGTTTAAAAATTAAATTTCAATAAAAAACTCATAATAAAAGGGCGAATAACGGGATTTGAACCCGTGACTTTCAAAGCCACAATCTGACACTCTAACCAACTGAGTTATACCCGCCATAAGATAAAGTTATTTCTTAAATGTTTCTATAACTAAAGAAATAACTAGAAAAAGAGGCAAAACTGAACCAGTATTAGATAAGATTGGATAATCTATCTTATTTATAATTTTAGAGTTGTTGTCAATAATAGCAATTACAGGTATATTCAACTTGTTTGCTTCTGCAACAACTTCAAAATCATAATCTAAATCAATAACAAAAATAACTGCTGGAAGTTCTTTAAGAGAACTAAGACCTTCAAATGTTTGTGTTAACTTCTGACCTGCTTTTTTTGATAAATTTAACCGTTTTAAAAAAAGGTTGTAAAATTTTACAGACGAACTAATACTTTCCCAATTAGTTAAAAGACCTTTAACCCATCGAGTATTTACATAAGGTTGGTTAGTAGACTCACCAACATATTTTGTAAGTTTTCGAGCTTTTAACCCAGTACCAACAAATAAAATTTGCTTGTTTTCTTTCTTTATTAAAGAGATAAACGTTAAAGCTCGTCGTAGAAGTACTAATGTTTTTTCAACATTGAAAATAGTGTTCGATAAGGAATCAACACCAAAGATATATTCGTCTACATTCTTATTTCGGAATGAAAAACGACTACCTAAATGATTTTTAAATAAAAGTAAATGCTCTAAAGATAAATTATCTTTAGAGAAACTTTTTGTTTTGTTTAATAATGCCATAAATTTAAATAATGCCTTGAGCTATTGATACAACTTTCATGTATTTCTTTTTTCGCAATTCTCGTGGAACTGGACCAAAAATACGTGTACCTTGAGGTATCCCTTTTTGGTTTAAAAGAACAGCTGCATTATCAAAAAACTTTAAAGTCGAACCATCTTTACGTTTAGTTTCTTTACGTAAACGTACAATTAATGATTGCATAACATCACCTTGTTTAACTTTTCGGTTAGGTACTACTTTTTGAGTAGCTACAACGATTTTATCCCCTAAAGAACCAGAAAAAGAGCCTCCTAAGATTTTAATACATTTTACCTTTTTTGCACCCGAATTATCGATAACAGATAGAAATGAATTCAATTGAATCATAAATTAAATTTTTATTTTTTGAAAAAAAAGGATGAAGTGGGATTTGAACCCACGGTATTTTACAATACTCCAGTTTTCAAGACTGGCACTTTAAGCCGCTCAGTCATTCATCCATTAAAAGTAATATAAAAATGAAAAAACATTACAAAATATTTAATCACATAGAAGAATTTAAATATAGATCTGTATATATAGTAATTTCTTTTATATTAAGTTTTAGTACATTATATTTATTTCTTGGAGAAACAACATACGTACTAATTAAACCTTTATTTGGTAATGATAATCAAGAAGTACAAGAATTAATATACACTGACATGGCAGAAGCTTTTTTTGCTTCTATAAAACTAACCATTTTCTTTGCATTTTATTCTTCTATTCCTATGATATTATACCATATATACTTTTTTACTATGCCTGGAATGTATAGACATGAACAGAAGGTAGTACTTAACTATATTCTTATAAGTATTTCCTTAACTACGATAAGTTCTTTTGTAGCATATACATTGTTTGTCCCATTGATCTGGGATTTCTTTTTAAACTATGATTTTAACCTAAATAAAGATATTTTTCAAGTATCTTTTCAAGGTAAGATTATTGAGTATATTAATTTGATAACAAATGTATTTTTAAGTTTTATATTATGTTTTCAAATACCACTGATCTTTTTAATCCTATTGAAAATAGAATTCATATCAAGTAAAAGTTTGAAAAAATATAGATCTATAAATATAGTTTTTTGTTTCATTTGTGGAGCATTATTATCTCCTCCTGATGTATTTAGCCAAATATGTATAGCAATACCTTTATGCTTCGTATACGAAATAAATATATTGATTAGTTTGTTTCTAAGTAACAAAAAAAGTTACTTAGAAACGAATTAAATTACGTGAATAAAATAATGAAAGCCATCATTAATCCAAATAAAGCTGTAGCCTCTGAAAGAGCGAACCCCATCATTGCGTAAGTGAATAACTGACCCTGTAAAGATGGGTTTCGTGCGTATGCAAGAATTAATGCAGCGAAAACTGTACCAATACCAACTCCGGCACCAATTAAAGAAATAGATGCTGCTCCAGCACCAATCATTTTAGCAGATTGTAACATAAAAAAAAACTTTGTTTTTTGTAATTTATATATTGTTTTAAACCTTTTAAGAAATAGACAAAAGATAAAATAATAAATTATTTTACCGTTTTAGTTTAATTATTACAGGGCGTGGCGCAGCCTGGTAGCGCGCCTGTTTTGGGAACAGGAGGTCGCGTGTTCGATTCACGCCGCCCTGATGTAATAATAAAGAAGACCAAAAAATAGGTCTTCTTCTTTTGTTTTAAAAGTATAAGATATTCCATTTACGTATTTTATATCTATACGCCTTATGACCTTAAAACTAGGTAATAACGGATTCGAACCGCTGACTTTCTCGGTGTAAGCAAGATGCTCTACCAACTGAGCTAATTACCCTATATAATAGGTTAAAACCTATTATAATCAAATACAATTAATGTAAATGAATTGCGTCTTTCATATAAAGACAAGTTAATAATGCAAAAATATAAGCCTGAATAAAAGCAATAGCCACTTCTAAAGCAGTGAAAGCTAAAATAAAAGATAAAATTGCAAAAGAACCGATATAACCAATTACACCTAATGATAACATAGTCCAAGCGAAACCTGCAAGGATTTTGAAAAGTGCATGACCAGCCATAACGTTTGCAAAAAGTCGAACAGAAATACTAATAACTCGGAAAATATAAGAAATTAATTCAATACCAATTAATCCTGGAACAATCCACATTGGACAACCTGGAGGTAAGAAGAAACTGAAAAAATGTAAACCATGAGTAGAAAAAGCAACAACGTTAACTGCTACAAATACGATCATACCTAAAGTGAAAGTCATAAATAAATGACTAGTTACAGTAAAAGTATATGGAATCATACCTAACTCATTACTTGTTAAAATAAAAACAAATAAAACGAAAACAAAAGGGAAATACTCTCGACTTCGCTCGTGCTGAATTAAATCACCTACTAATTTGTCATTAACAAAATTATACATAGATTCTGCAACGTACTGCCAGTTGTTTGGAGAAACAGTAGCATTGTAAGTAGCAAATCGAAACATAGTGTAAGATACAAAAAAAGATAATACTAAAAATAGAGTAGCATTTGTAATTGAAATGTTATACCCAAGAAGGTTAACAGGAACAATAGTTACTAATGCGAATTGCTCTAAAGGAGAAAATATAGACATAAATAAAATTTAAGTTTTTTTCTAGATAAACAATAATAAAAGTAAAATTAGAATTTAGTAAAACTTCACAAGCTTAAATTTAAGCTCGTGAAATAGAAGAAGTATAAAATAGTAAAATACCTGCATAAATGAATAATAAACGATTATCCACGAAGAAGTAAGATTCTAAACCTGACCATAAACAAACTGACGTTACTAATAAGATAATACCAACTAACATAATAAAAGCATAATGGTAGATAAAACCTGTTTGTAACTTACTAGCTTTTTTCATCATAGAAGAAAAACTATTTACAGCACCGTAAGGACCTAGAACTTCAACTAAACCTTTATCCATTCCTCGAAATGAAATGAAATAACCAAAAGAAAATAATGGTTTGTTAATACATTCATTGTAAATTTTATCAAAATACCACTTTTTATTTAAAAAAGCATATAATTTTAAACCTACAGGAGAAAGAGTAGCATCATATAAAAACGACGCATAATAATGGTTAAGAACGATTGCTAAAGTTGCACCAGCAAAACTTAGTACTGTTGGTACTAATTTAACGTAAGAAGGGATAAATTCGGATTCAATGAATAAACTATTAGTTGGAAGTACAAAAATTGCACTTTGCCAAAAATCAGTTCCTAACCCAATAATCATATCTTTAGCTAAATAACCCCAAAAGATACTACCAAAAGATAAAACGATTAAAGGAATACCCATAGTTAACGGAACTTCATGAGCGCCTCCAATAACATTTTTCTGACCGTTAGGTCGTGATAAGAATGTTAAATAAACTAAACGGAAAGAATAGAATGCAGTAAAAAATGCTGACATACACCCAAACCAATGAGCAAAATGACCACTTACACTATATTTAGCATAAGCTACCTCAATAATAATATCTTTTGAGTAAAAACCTGTTAAAAATGGGAAACCCATTAAAGCTAATGATCCAATTAACATCATAGCATAAGTAAAAGGAATCAACTGAACTAAACCACCCATTCGCCGCATGTCCTGTTCATCCGCAATAGCATGAATAACAGCACCCGCACTCATGAATAATAAAGCTTTAAAAAAACCATGATTCATTAAATGGAAAATACCAACAGAATAATTCGAAAGACCACAAGCAAACGCCATATAACCTAGCTGACTACAAGTAGAATAAGCAATTACACGTTTTAAATCATTTTGCACTAAACCTGTACTAGCTGCAAAGAATGCAGTCATAGCACCCATACAAGTAACAACAATTAAAGCTGTAGGAGCATATTCAAATAATGGAGATGAACGAGCTACTAAAAAAATACCTGCCGTTACAAGAGTAGCAGCGTGGATTAATGCAGATACTGGAGTAGGACCTTCCATAGCATCCGGTAACCAAGTATGTAAACCTATCTGAGCAGATTTACCACACGTACCTACGAATAATAATAGACAAATAACATTTAATTTTTCAACTTCAAAACCAAGCATATTCCATGTAGTTCCTGCAACTGACGGAGCAGCAGCAAAAACTGTAGAATAATCAACAGCATTGAAAGTAAAAAAGATTGCAAGCATACCTAACGATAAACCAAAATCACCAACACGATTTACTACCATTGCTTTAATGGCAGCTTTGTTAGCTTGAATTCGAGTATACCAAAAGTTAATTAAAAGGTAAGACGAAAGTCCAATACCCTCCCAACCAAAAAACATTTGAAGATAATTGTCACCTGTTACTAAAACTAACATAAAGAAAGTAAAAAGACTTAAGTAACTCATGAATCGGGCTACATGAGGATCTTCCCCCATATATCCAACAGAGTATAAGTGTACCATACCTGATACAGTTGTTACAGTAATTAACATAATTACAGTTAAAGAATCAAAGAGGAACCCCCATGACGCGTGTAACATTTCTGAATCAATCCAAGTAAACAAGTCGATATAAACGGTGTTACCACACACACCAACTTCCATAAAGGCATACCAAGATAGTACTGTACTAGCAGCAAGACAAGATGTTGTTACTATTTGAGCTCCCTTAGAACCTAAATACCGACCAAAAAGGCCAGCACTCATAGAACCGAATAAAGGGAGAAAAACAAGAAGTAAATACATATTTTTGTTTTAAAAATCTTTAATTTATAAGAGTAAAAATAAATTTAATATACTCGACAGGACTTGAACCTGTAACCTACGGATTCGAAGTCCGTTACTCTATCCAATTAAGTTACGAGTACATTAATTAATTATTTACACTTTTAACACAATGAACCAAACTCGCTGGAACACGTTGCATAGAATTTATCAGAGAAAATTGTGATTGATTCATAGTACTTATTAAATCACCATAAACTTCAACAGAACTTTTTAGAGAAAGAAGATCTTTCATGAAAGCTTTATTTATTAATTTATCATCATAAAGTCCACCAAGAAATAATAGATTAGATTCATTTTTTAAGAATTTAGCTAAACCTTTTAGCTTAGATAAATCAATAATTTCAGAATCTTCTATAGAATAAATAATAATAGAAAAACCTTGAGATAAAGCTTCCATATTCTTATATTGCGGCAGCTCTTTTTCTAGAACTTTCGCAAGTAATCCATTCTTCAAAACTTTAAAATCAAAACCTAATTTTTTCAATTGAATTTTTAACTCAATCTTATCTTTTACTGTAAATGAATTTACAGAAAGAAATCCAAAAAAAGATTGTGACTCTAAAATTTCTTTCAGAAGTTTTAACTGAAAATTTTTTTTATTAAATTTCATATTTATATATAGTTTTGATTATATTTATTAAAAAAAGAATTATAAAAACACATTATTATGAATAATTTAAATACTTTTCTTAAAGAAAATAAAAAAGATCTAGGATTTAAACAAGGTATCATACCTGAAATAAATCAAAAATCTTATCAATCCCAAAGTTTATTAACAGGGAAAATTGTAAAAATTACAAAAAACAATATTTATTTCGATATTGGTTTTAAAAGCCTATTAAAAACAAAGAAGAAAAATTTCATAACTACTTTTTTTGAAATCGAAAAAATGATACACGAACGTCATTCTTCTGAAGTTTACAATATTTCTACTTTCTTAAAAGAAGTTAAAATTGGAAAATCATATAAATTAATGGTATACCAAGTTAAATCAATTGAAACTGGTTTATTCGTTAATTTCGAAAAAACATTAGAATACGCAAAATATGCTATGCTATTTTATGAGCTTGAATACTTAAAAAAAAAGAATCAAAATCTAAAAGGCTATATTCTAAACAGTGTTAATGGGGGATACAGTGTTGGTATCGGAGGATTAGTTGCATTTATTCCAAATAATGAAATTACAAATAATCAAACAACAACAAAATATCAGCCAAACCGTTTAAACACATTAATTACTGATACGTGTTTTGATTTTAAAATACTAAATATCAATTTTAGTCGAAAAAATGTTGTTTTAACAAAAAGTAAAAAATAATGTCTACGGATAGCGGGACTCGAACCCACAAGATTTTACTCACTAGAATCTAAACCTAGCATGTCTACCAGTTTCATCATATCCGTTATTTAAAAATAGAAATACCTTTAATATGAAAATTAAAAGTACAATAAAACTTAAAAGTTTTAATGTTCATAAATTAGAACAAACTATTTTAGAATTAAAAAAATATGCAGAGTCAAAATCTTTGACTCAAAGCATAATAAGTCTTCCAACAAAGAAGAAAAAAATTACAATTCTAAAATCACCTCATGTACATAAAAAAGCACGAGATCAATTTGAATTACAAAATTTCACAAAAATGTTAAAAGTAGAAGGAACTAAAGATAATACAAAAGAATTTATATTAATTCTTGAAAATAAAGTTTTTAGTGATTTAACATATATGATTAACTTTAAAAAGGTTAAATAAGCTTATTATTAGCTTATTTAACATAATTAAAACCTATCGATCAACTTCTCCAAAAACGATATCCTGAGTACCAATCAGAGTAACAACATCAGCTAACATATGGCCCTTAGCCATAAAGTCTAAACCAGCAATATGAGAGAACCCAGGTGGTCGAATTTTACATCGATACGGATTACTTGTACCATTAGAAACAAGGAATACACCAAATTCTCCTTTAGGAGCTTCTACACTAGTATAAGTTTCACCTGCAGGAACATTAAAGTTCTCAGTGAAAAATTTAAAATGGTGAATTAATGATTCCATTGATTCTTTCATATCAATTCGTGATGGTGGAACGATCTTAGCATCGTCAACTTTTACAGGACCTTCTGGAAGATTATTTAAACACTGAATGATGATACGAATACTTTCTCGCATTTCACTAATACGAATACAGTAACGATCATAACAATCACCATTTGTTCCAATAGGTACGTCAAAATCTAATTGATCATAAATTTCATATGACTGATTTTTTCGTAAATCCCAAGAAATACCAGAACCTCGTAACATAGGTCCTGAGAATCCCCAAGCCATAGCTTCATCATATGTTACAACACCAACATCAACTAATCGCTGTTTCCAGATACGGTTTCCTGTTAACATTTCCTCTATTTCGTCTACACGTTGTGTAAAATGTGTTGCAAATTGATAAATGTCTTCACAAAGACCTAAAGGTAAATCCTGAGATACACCACCCGGACGAATATATGCTGAATGTAATCGAGCACCTGAAACACGCTCATAGAATTCCATTAACTTTTCTCGCTCTTCAAAAGCCCATAACAATGGTGTCATTGCACCAACATCTAAAGCGTGAGTAGAAATAGCTAATAAATGATTTAAGATACGAGTAATTTCACTAAATAAAACTCGAATGTACTGAGCACGTAAAGGCATTTCACATCGTAACAATTTCTCTACTGCTAAAGAATAACCATGTTCCTGAGCCATCATAGATACATAATCTAAACGGTCAAAATATGGTAATGCTTGGGTATAATTTTTATACTCAATTAACTTTTCTGTACCTCGATGTAATAATCCAATATGTGGATCTGCTTTTTCAATGATCTCACCATCTAATTCTAACACTAGACGTAAAACTCCATGAGCTGACGGATGCTGCGGCCCAAAGTTTAAAGTAAAATTTTTAATTTCTTTTACTTCATTAGTAATTTTATCAAGTTGCGTATCAACACCTAATAATTTAGTTTCCATAATTAAAATTTTATATTTATTAAAATAAGAAAGAATTTTTGCAATTAAAAAAATAATCTAAAAAGATTTTATATTAGATTATATTTTTAAGATTGGGGCAAAGTAAAAATAAGTTCTAAACTTTTCGTTTATACTCATAATATTGAATAATATTTGTAAGATCAACACCAATAGGATAAACAACTCGCTCTAGAGATGGAGATTTAATAAAAATACCTTCTAGAGTATTATAATTAATATCTAAAAAATCAGGAGCTAACATTAATTTACTTTTAGACATACTATCCTTTAATGTTTTATCCTGTATATTTGAATCAGATGAAGAAACATTTAAATATTGTTTGAATGAATCTAGTACTCGACCATATACAAAATCAAATGACGTTTCTCGTATAGAAATTCGATCACCAGCTTCAAGAAGATAAGTCGGAGAATTTACAATTTTACCATTAACTAAAATATGTTTATGCGTTATAAATTGACGAACTTCTTCAAATGTATTTGCGAATCGCATACGAAATAAAACCGTATCTAATCGATGTTCCAGCAATTTGATAAAATTAACACCTGTATTACCACCAAGCATTTTAGCTTTTTTGTAAGACCGTGTAAATTCTCGTTCTGAACAATTACCATAAAAAGCACGTAAAACTTGTTTTGCATTCAATAATGTACCATACTCGCTTAATCGCTGAGGCACTGTATTATTAATCCGTACCCATTTTCGTTTTTTTAATCGATTGTGTGTAATTTTAGGATGCTCAATAACATTTGTTCGCAGTTTTGAAAACAACTTAAATTTTTTTGACATTTTAATATATTTAATTTCTTTAAAATTTTTACTCACTATCGGACTTGAACCGATAAGCCAAAGGGCAACAGATTTTAAGTCTGTCGTGTCTACCAATTTCACCAAGCGAGCTTAAAAAAGTTTCCAGTATTTGAAAACCTTTGATATAAATTAAAAAGCCTTAAAAAATTTTAAAGCTTAATAATATTTTCTACTTTAGTTTTTCCCAAGGACTACTAAAATCGAATAAACGGAATTCTTGTGTCATCTCTAAAGGCTCTACAACAACACGTCGTTGCGAGTCATCATACCGTACTTCAACATAACCACTTAAAGGAAAGTCTTTTCGTAAAGGATATCCTTCAAAACCGTAATCTGTTAGAATTCGACGTAAGTCTTTATTTTCTTGAAAAAAAATTCCAAACATATCCCAAGTTTCTCGTTCATACCAACTAGCACTAGGAAAAATACCTTCAACAGTAGGAACTGGTGTAACTTCATCTACAGATAATTTAACAATTAACCGACTATTATATTTAACACTTAATAAAATATAAACAACTTCAAAACGTTTTTCACGTTCTGGATAATCAACAGCAGTAATATCTAAAAGCATTTCATACTGAGAATTTGTATGTGTCGTTAAAAATGTTAGTAAAGGTACAATATATTCTGGTGAAGTATAAATTGTTACCTCTTCTTTAGAAATAACAGATTTTTCAATAAATTTGGGTACCATTGAATTAATGGATTTTACATAATTGTATAACATAAGACCTTATTTTTATTTTTTTAACCAATGACCTAATTGTTTGCTTCGTTTAACTTTTTTTTGTAATTGTAAAATACCATATAATAATGCTTCAGCTGTTGGAGGACAACCTGGAACATAAATATCTACTGGTACAACTCGATCACAACCACGAACTACAGCATAAGAGTAATGGTAGTAACCACCACCATTCGCACAAGATCCCATAGAAATAACCCATCGAGGCTCAGACATCTGATCATATACTTTTCGTAAAGCCGGTGCCATTTTATTTGTTAACGTTCCAGCAACGATCATAACATCAGATTGTCGAGGACTAGGTCGGAAAATAATACCAAAACGGTCAAAGTCATAACGAGCTGCAGCTGCTTGCATCATTTCAACAGCACAACAAGCTAATCCAAATGTCATAGGCCATAACGAACCTTTTCGAGCCCAGTTTACTAATTCATCTAATTTAGATACAATGTATTCTGTTTTCATAATAATTTCTTTATTTTTTAATTCTTTATTAAAATTTTTGTACCGGGGATATATTTCAATTGGTAGAATACATGCTTTGCAAGCATGCGGTTATGGGTTCGAGTCCCATTATCTCCATTTTTTGTTTAATTATTTTTTTTGTAAGATCTTTGCAATAGAAGATCCTTTTGTATTAGCACCTGTTAACGAATCAAAATTCATTTCACTAAGTCCTATAGCCAAACAATCTGCCTTTGAATAAACCGACGCAGTACGTTCAGGAAAAATAGAAATACCTTCTGGTCTAGTATATTTTAGTTGACCATTTCTAATGCTTTCCCATTTTAAATCTAGAGACGTTTCAATAGGAACTTTAAGATCTTTATGTAAATTATTATTTGCATAATATTTCATAAGCGGACCCAGCTCTACGGGATTTTGAGCAAATTCAGGGTAAGCAAATTCACTAAACATAACAGCACCAAATAAGAATTTTCCAGCAGGAACTATTACAGGTGTTATTTTAGTTACGGTTGTAAATACGAAACGTACTTGCTCTAAACTTGCTGGAGTTCTAATAGATTTTAATTCTGCTTTGTTAGTTAAAGACCTTAAAAATATATTTAGAGAGTCCATAATTAATAAACCAATAAGAAAAAGAAATAGACCTAATAAAAAAGAACCTAAAGGCTTATCATTTTTTAAAATAACTAATAAAAATAGTAAAAAAAATATTATTGAAGATTGCGTAGATGTTAGAAAAGGTTTAATAATATGTTTTTTATCATATTCACATTTTAAACCCATTAAATAATGATATACGTCAGAATTTTTAATAAATTCACTTTTTTTATTATATAATAAGAATAAAAAACTTACAAAAATTATTTTAATAATAGAAAAATAAAAACTATATCCTATATAGTAATCGATAACAAAAACAAAGATACAATATATTGGAAACATAAGAATTTTCCAATGTTGTCTTAAAAATAACATAAATTTCATCCTTTTATTTTTACATTAAGATATAAACAGAAAGGGGGGATTATAGGGGGGTTTAATTATATAAATATTGATTTATATCTTAATTAAAAATTCACTATACTATAAACTATTATTAATAAGTGTATATTTTAATTTATATAATAAAGATTATTATATACCTAATAAGTAATCAATATTCTTACGAATATTAATTATAGAGAACTATTAATAAAAAAATAGTTATATACTCAATAATAAATATATAGTACTATTTGAAGTAAAAGGATTCGAACCTTTGCATGTCGAGATCAAAACCCGATGCCTTACCACTTGGCTATACTTCAATTTTAATTGCGGGAATAGGATTTGAACCTATGACTTTCAAGTTATGAACCTGATGAGCTACCTAACTGCTCTATCCCGCGAAAACAAAAGCAAAAAAATTAAATATATGACAATACATTCAACAGTAGCAGATGTAGCTACACGTATCCGAAACGGTCAACAATCACGAAAATTAGAAATTTTGTTAAAAAAGACTAATAAAACTATCAATATTTTAAATGTATTAAAAACAGAAGGCTTTATACGTGGTTATAAAGTAGAAGATCGAAATATTTTAGTATTACTTAAATATATTTCTGATAAACCGGTTATTGAAAAAATTGAAACTATATCAACGTATAATTCTAATAAATTTACTTCTGTTAAGAATTTAATTCAATTAAAGGAATTGATGAAAAAAAGTAATCAAGGTTTAGGTTTATTTGTAGTGTCAACATCTAAAGGTATTCTTTCAGATTACCAATGTATTGCACAGAATGTTGGTGGCCAACTTATTTTAAGAATTTTATAAACTAAAAAATGTCAAACATAGGAAAACAACAACTAAAGGTACCTAATGGAGTTAATATTCTGTTCAATTCAAATTTTATTTCAATTGAAGGTCCTTTAGGTAAAATTAATCAGCCAATTTCAGGTGAAGTTAAATTTTCGCAGGAAGGTCAGTTATTAAGTTCAAAGTCTTCAAATAAAGTTTTGTGGGGAACGGAAAGTTCTCTTATAGCAAATGCTATAAAAGGTGTATCTCAAGGATTTCAGAAAAAGTTAAAATTATTTGGTATTGGATATCGAGTACAAGTACAGGGTAAAACTTTAACTATGAAATTAGGTTTAAGTCATGATGTTGTATATACGGTTCCAGCTGAATTAGACGTTATTTGTCCAAAACCAGATCAAATCGTTCTACTAGGTGTTGATAAAGCTTTTTTGAATAAAATTGCTTCAGACATCCGTTCATTTAAAAAGCCGGACGCTTATAAAGGTAAAGGTATTTTATTTGAGAATGAAGTGTTAAACTTAAAAGAAGGTAAGAAAAAATAAATGACTAGTAATCACTTAAAATTAAAACAGTATTCTTCTAATAAATCGATTTATTTTCAATCTTTATTAGGTAATAAGGTTTTATTTTCAAAAAAAGAGTTAATTATTGATAATATTAATTTACCTTTAAGTTATAAGGATTTTAAAAAGACTAGTGAAAAAGTACCTGAAAAGGATACTTTAGCTGTTAATCTTATTAGTTCATATAATGAGAAAAAAATTAAATATAATACATTACAATATTTATTATCTCAAAATAAACTTAAAACAAAAAGTTTAAAAACTATTCTATCACAAAATTTAACACAACTTTCTATTGAATATTCAATAGAAAGTGGTCTTATTTAATTTTATGATATTTTACCAGATTGCTTTTTTAACACCTGGTACATGTCCATTAGAAACAAGTTCACGTAATTTAATTCGTGATATATTAAAAGGACCGACTAAACCATGTGTTCGTCCAGTGATTATACAACGGTTTTTTATACGAGATTTTAAACTGTTTCGAGGCATTTTTTGTAATGCCATTTGAGCAGTATAACGTTCGAAATCTGATAAACTAGAATCTTTGATAGAAGATTTCAACTTATTTCGTTTTTCTAAATTATTTAGATACAATTTTCGACGTTTTTTATCAGTATTTATAGAATTTACCATAAAATTATTTTAATTAAATTTTTTAAATCTGAGCGCATTGGGGTTCGAACCCAAGACCCGCAAGTTAAAAGCCTGATGCTCTACCAACTGAGCTATACACCCTAAAAATTTATAAAGAATAATTATTATTCTTTATAAAATTAGAAAGTTGTTTATGAACCTCCCCACCAGTAAACTACTACGAATAGGAATAACCAAACAACGTCAACAAAATGCCAATACCACGCTGCAGCTTCAAAACCAAAATGGTGCTGTTTTGTGAAATGGTAGTTAATTTGTCGAATTAAACAAACTACTAGGAAAATAGATCCTACTAATACATGGAAACCATGAAAACCGGTAGCCATAAAGAAAGAAGAACCGTAAACTCCATCAGAAATAGAGAATGCTGCTTCAACATACTCAACACCTTGGAAGAAAGTGAAAATTGCACCTAAACCAACAGTAAAGAATAGTCCTAAAATAACTCCTTCTCGGTCACCTGCAACAATAGCATGGTGAGCCCAAGTAACAGCTACACCTGAAAGTAGTAAAATTAAAGTATTTAATAACGGAATTTCCCATGGATTAAATACGGCAATACCTTTTGGAGGCCAAATAGCACCAATTTCAATAGTTGGGGCTAAAGAAGAATGGAAAAATGCCCAAAAGAATGCGAAGAAGAACATAATCTCTGATGCGATAAATAATAACATACCGTATCGAAGACCAACTTGCACAATTGCTGTGTGATGTCCCTGGTAAGTACCCTCTCGAGTAATATCTCGCCACCATACACCAGCTGTAGTTAATAATGAAATAAAAGATAAGAAGCAAATCCAACCTCCTCCTGTATAACCGTGCATATATTGCACACCAGAAGTAGTCATTGCTAATGCTGCCATAGAAGCAACTAACGGCCAAGGACTTGGATCAACTAAGTGAAAACCATGTCGTTGTGCTGTTTTTGTATAAGTAATATTTGTCATATTAGTTAAATTTTTTTCTTTCCCTACAAAAATATATTTGAGGGTTTTTGATTTAAAAGTAATTTTGCCAGATTAGCTCAGTGGTAGAGCAACTGATTTGTAATCAGTAGGTCGTCAGTTCAACTCTGACATTTGGCTGTAGTTTTGAAGTATATCTTATAAGATATATCTTTTTTTATATAAAATATTAAATTTTGAAATCAGTTTTTGTATTAAACGAATTTTCAATAAAAAACAACAAAAATCATTATGATCTATTATATCATTAGTTGGATTCTTGAAATTTTAATTATTATTGTACCAATGTTAGTTGCTGTAGCATATTTTACTTTAGCAGAGCGAAAAGTAATTGCTTCTATTCAACGTCGACGTGGTCCTAATGTTGTTGGTCTTTGGGGTTTATTACAACCTCTTGCCGATGGTTTAAAATTATTGATCAAAGAATCTATTTTTCCAAGTAATGCTAACGTAATTATTTTTATTCTTGCGCCAGTTATTACTTTTTTACTTAGTCTTTTAGGTTGGGGTGTAATTCCTTTTGGTGAAACAGCTGTGTTATCTGATTTAAATGTTGGTTTACTCTACATTTTTGCAGTATCTTCGTTAGGTGTTTACGGAATTATTACTTCGGGTTGGTCTAGTAACTCTAAATATGCATTTTTAGGTGCTTTACGTTCAGCCGCACAAATGGTTTCTTACGAAGTTTCTATTGGTTTAATTATCATTAGTGTTCTACTTTGTGCAGGATCATTAAATTTATCAAAAATTGTGTTAGCACAAGAGTCAATTTGGTATATTATACCTTTATTTCCTATCTTCATTTTATTCTTTGTTTCTGCATTAGCTGAAACTAATCGAGCACCTTTTGATTTACCCGAAGCTGAAGCTGAGTTAGTTGCTGGTTATAACGTAGAATATTCTGCAATGGGATTTGCATTATTTTTCTTGGGTGAGTATGCAAACATCTTAATGATGTGTGCTCTATGTAGTATTCTTTTCTTAGGTGGTTGGTTACCTCCTTTTGCTTTTTTACCATTTACATTAATTCCGGGTCCATTATGGTTTGGTCTTAAAGTTTCTTTTATGGCATTTGTTTTCATTTGGGTTCGTGCAGCATATCCGCGATACCGATATGACCAATTAATGCGTTTAGGTTGGAAAGTATTTTTACCATTATCTTTAGCGTGGGTACTTCTTATTGCAGGAATTCTTGTAGGTTTTGATTGGTATCCAATGTATTAAAAATTTAGAGCAACACTTATGAATATTGAAGCATTATTATTCTATATCTTTTCAAGTATTGCCGTAGTTTCAGGAATTATGGTTATTAGTTCTCGTAATCCAGTTCACTCAGTATTATTTCTAGTATTAGTGTTCTGTAATGCAGCTGGTTTATTACTTTTGTTAGAAACAGAGTTTTTAGCAATGTTATTCTTAGTTGTTTACGTTGGTGCTATTGCCGTATTATTTTTATTTGTAGTTATGATGTTAAACGTCCGTATTACTGAATTAAACGAAAGCGTTGTACGCTATATACCAATTGGTGGTTTAATTTTAATAATCTTTCTATTTGAAATTTTATCTGTAATTAATGGTGATTTAGTTCCTTTTTTTTCAAGTAAATTATTTTTCTTTGAAAGTGATAACATTATTTTAAATGAAAGTTTAAATACTGTTTTTTGGACAAATCAGATTAACCCAACAACAAATGTTGAGGCATTAGGTGAGGTTTTATATACTTACTATGTCTATTGTTTTATCATTGCAAGTTTAATTTTACTTGTTTCTATGATTGGAGCAATTCTTTTAACTATGCGTAAACGAACAAATGTACGTAAACAGGAAATTTTCGACCAAGTTTATGGTAACATTAATAGTAGCGTACGTTATGTAAGCTAGTATTTTAATTTTTAAAAGGTTGGTTAGTTTTTAACTAACTAACCTTTCATTAAATTAATAAAATCAATTGCTAAAGTACCTTTAATTCGAGAATAAATAACAAGAATAGAAAGTCCGATCGCAGACTCTGCTGCTGCAACTGTTAGAATGAATATAGAAAAAACTTGTCCTAAAATATCATCTAGATATACGGAAAAGATAATGAAGTTTAAGTTTACTGCTAAAAGCATTAACTCAATTGACATTAACATAATTACAATATTTTTTCGATTTAAAAAAATACCCCAAATACCTAAAATAAATAAGATCATAGCGACAGTTAAATATTTAACTAAATCAATAACCATAAAATTATAAATGTTTTGTTTATTTCTGTTTTATTAGCGTGTGTTTCTATTGGAAAGGATGGGATTCGAACCCATGGTGTATAAAAATACACTTTGATTTAGCAAACCAATGCTTTAAGCCTCTCAGCCACCTCCCCTTACTCCCCAGGTTGGACTTGAACCAACGACCTAATGATTAACAGTCATCCGCTCTACCACTGAGCTACTAGAGATTAAAAAAATATATATTAAAAAATGACATTAAAAAAATATAAACCAACGACTCCAACGTTACGTGAACGTGTAAGTATTGATTATAAAAAAGATGGTATTTGGCCGAATCGACCAGTTAAATCTTGTGTAAAACGTAAAACGAACGTTGGAGGGCGTAATAATAAAGGACGTATTGCAACATTTCATAAAGGTGGTGGTCATAAACGTCTATATCGTTTAATTGATTTTAAACGACGTGTTTTAGATGTTGAAGGTTACGTGGTACGTTTAGAATATGATCCTAATCGTTCTTCTTACATTTGTCTTGTTGCATATCCAGACGGTGATATCTTATACATGTTAGCACCTCAAGGTTTACAAGCAGGAGATAAAGTAATTGCAAGTTTTGAAGAAGATACTACTATTCGTTTAGGTAATAGTTTACCTTTAAAAAATGTTCCTGTAGGTACTTTTATACATAATATTGAATTAAAACCTGGTAAAGGTGGTCAAATTGTTCGGTCAGCAGGTACTTCTGCTAAAATTATTAAAAAAGAGCTTAATACGTGTGTGTTACGTTTAACTTCTGGTCATGAACTTACATTATCAAATTTATGTTTATGTACTATTGGTATTTTATCTAATATTAATCATAATAACGTTGTTATAGGTAAAGCTGGTCGATCACGTTGGTTGAACAAAAAACCAACTGTACGTGGTGTTGTTATGAACCCTGTTGATCACCCACACGGTGGTGGTGAAGGTAAAACTTCCGGAGGTCGTTGTTCAGTTACTCCTTGGGGTATTCCAACTAAAGGTTATAAAACTAACCGTAAAAAAAACAAACAACGGTAAATTTATATGACACGATCATTACGAAAAGGTCCTTTCTTTCAAGCAAATCTTTTAAATAAGACAAAAGATAAGAAAGATTACCAAAATATAAAAGTCTGGTCTCGAGGCTCTACAATTTTACCTGAATTTATAGGTCATGGTTTTGATATACACAACGGTAAATCTTTTGTTTCTATAACTATTACAGAAGATATGGTTGGTCATAAGTTTGGCGAATTTGCTTCAACTCGTAAATCGGGTAAGCATAAAGTAAAAAAAGGTAAAAAATAAATGGCTCGGCGTTCTGCAAAACTATTACGATTTGAAAATACTTTATATAAGTATAACACAGAATCACAAGCATGGACAATAGATACAATTGATTTAAATCAAACAAGTAAACAAGTAGATATTTCTGAAAAAGGAACATACGCTAGTTGTAAACGTATGTCTCAAAAAGTAAATCCAATTTTATTACGTAAAGGGTTTTTAAATACATGGGATTCATTACCATATATTAATTATAATGAGTCTAAAACTTTAGAAAATACTTTTTACTTTGAATTGTTTGTGAAAAATTATATTAAATCTATCTTAAAAGGGTTATCTTCGTTTTTTGATAAAATTGAAATAAAAGAAATTAATAAAGTTTATTTTATTAATATTTTTCATTACCCTTCGCGTGTGATTTTTAAAAAGGATACCGTAATACCAACAAAATTAATTAAACGTTATAAAGCAATTTTTGATGGTCTTACTTATGCTACAAAAAAAGACGAGGAATCTAATACATATTATAATCCATTCTTTATAGAGGGATCTTCAAATATGAAAGGTAAAACTTTTAAATTAGACACTCAGAAATTAGCACAACATTTAGAAAAATATTTAACATTATATTCTAAAAAAGAAATTAAAATTTCTTTTCATGAACAAAAGAATATTTCGGATAGTGCGACATTATTAACAGACTTTTTAGCGTTTCAAATTGAAAATTCAAATGCGAATTTTAAACGAGCGTTACGAGAAACTTTCAAAGAAATAAAAGATAAGTCAACAATTAAAGGTATTCGTATTAATTGTTCTGGTCGATTAGGAAAAGCTCCTATGGCAAAAACAGAATGGTTCAAATATGGTCAAATTCCTTTAAGTCGAATTAATGCTAATTTAGAATATTCGGCGAGTACTGCTTTTACTAAATATGGAAGTATTGGTGTTAAAGTTTGGGTATATTATCATGATTAAACAAATTTTTTTGTTTAATTCGTTTGGGTAGCTCAGTGGTAGAGCATAGGACTGAAAATCCTTGTGTCGGTGGTTCAATTCCACCTCTAAACATTTTAAATGACGTTATAAATATCAAATTCTTTTAAGTATGTCTATCAATTTAATTCTATTAAGGTTTTCTATAAATATAGATTTTATGAAAAATAGTTTAACTGTTTTTCTTATATTATCTTTTATATTCTTTAATGATACTGCTTTCTGTGAAGCTGGTCATGTAGAATCGTCTACTTGTGGTGTAGACATGCCACGAGGTACAATTTGTCCTAAATGTGGAGAGACAAAAGAATTTTGGGAAAACCAAACTTGGTACGAACGTCATGGTTTTGTTATAGTTGTTATTTTGATACCGGTATGTATTACATTTAGTGTATTACAATATATTTATATTTGGTAGTACAATAATTTCAGAAGGCGGCTATATAACATAACTGGTTAATGTGGAAGTCTGCAAAACTTCAAATGGTGGTTCAAGTCCGCCTTTAGCCTAAGACTTTTAAGACTACGGGGAGCTAGAACTTAAAATAAAAATAATTTTGATAATTATGAAACATAATAAAATACCGTCTTACCTCACGAAAGTTGTTTGTTCCGATGGTAGTACTGTGGATATCAATTTTCCATACGTTAAAAATGATATCTTTTTAACAACGGATTTAAAGAATAACATAGCTTATCTTTCTCCACTTCTTAATAAAGATACTCGAGGTTCTTCATCTAAAGTTAAGCAAAAATCATTACAGTTTGATTTTTATTCGCTAATGAATAAAAAATAGGTTGTATTTTAGTTTTGGCGAGATAGTTTAGTTGGTTAGAACGGTAGCTTCATACGCTGCATGTCGGGGGTTCAAATCCCTCTCTCGTTATTTCGTTCTTAGAAATACGTTTTCAAATCGAGGGGATTTTTGAAAAAATACTTCGATAATTTTTATTTTTCAACTTACGGTAAGAAAAAACAAAAAAATAAGAAATTTAATTATGCCACAATTAGATATTTATGTAGCATTTTCACAAGTATTTTGGTTCTCAATCTTATTCATAATTTTTTATGTATTAATGGTTCGAGACATTTTACCAGTTTTAGCACGTTCTATTAAATTACGTAAGAAAAAAGTTGGTGGTACTTCTGGAGAGTCTTCTCTTGACGGAGAAACAAATGCTATTATTGCACAAACTGCGACTACTTTAGAAGGTTCTTTAAAAGATTCTCAATCTTTATTATCTTCTGTTAGTACTGCAAGTTCAGAATGGTTAGATTCTTCTGTTAAAAATGTAAATGAATCTACATTATTAGATTTAAACAAAACTTATATTAAAACTATCGGTGAATTAAAAGGTCGATCTTTTTTAATTGAGCAAGCAATTAAACAGAAGTAATTTTTATTTAAATAAAAAACGATTATAAATATGGCACTTAATTACGCATACGCTATCCTAGGTACAGCTGCTGTATGTACTGGAATGATCATGGACGAAGAGGTATTAGTATTATATGCTTTTATCTTATTTGTTGCTTTAGCTTACCACTACGGTAGTAGTGTAGTAGACGGAATGATCCGTTCTGAAGCTGACAAAGTAAGTACAGAGTTCAATGCTTTCTTTGATGTTCAGAAACAAGTATTAAAAACACTTATTCAATATCATGTTTTACAAGTAGCAGTTATTTCTCAAATTAAAGAATTATTAACATTCTCTAAAGGTGAAATTTCTAGTGTTATTTCTGCTAAAAAAGCAACTTTAGATGCAACGTTAGCTAACGAAATGACAGCAAAATTAGCTTTATTAGCTTCAAAAGAGCAAGCAATCGCTAGTTCTGTTCAAGCTGAAGCAAGCGCTTTTGTTACTCAGTCTGTTCTTGATATCTTTACAAAGGATCATAAAGATCAGAAATCATTAAAAGAAGCTATTCTTTCTGAGAATATCTCTAAATTAGAAGCAATGTAATTTAATTAAAACTAGTAAGATTTTCTTATTAGTTTTATCTAAACAAAAACCAAAGAATATAAAATAACTATGCTTTCGCCAAAACGAACAAAATACCGAAAAAGTTTTAAGCTAAAACCTAAAGGAAACACAACTTATAATGATCTGCATTTTGGCGCTTACGGATTGAAAGCACTAGAATCAGGTCGTATTACAAATAAACAAATTGAAGCAGCACGTCGTGCGATTACTCGTAAAATGTCTCGGGAAGGTCGAGTTTGGATTCATTTATTTCCTCATACACCAGTAACTTCCAAACCTGCGGAGGTTCGTATGGGAAAAGGAAAAGGTAGCTTAGCTTATTGGGCTGCTATTACTAAACCAGGCAAAATTTTATTTGAACTGGATGGTGTTCCGATGGAGTTAGCTAAACAAGCCTTAAGTTATGGGGCTGGTAAATTACCCATTCGAACAAAGTTTATAAAAAAAACAGATAATGTTATTTAAATTTTATGTCAACAATCAGCCAATTAGCCAAGAAACCACGACGTAGTGCAATTAAAAAGTCAAAATCTCCAGCTTTAGATAATTGTCCGCAACGTAAAGCAGTATGTACGAAAGTATACGTTACTTCACCTAAAAAACCTAACTCTGCTAAACGTAAAGTAGCGAAGTTACGTTTAACTAGTGGGGTTCAGACTATCGCTTATATTCCGGGAGAAGGACATAATTTACAAGAACACTCTGTTGTTCTTGTTCGTGGTGGAGCGGTTAAAGATTTACCCGGTGTTAAATACCATTTAGTTCGGGGTAAATATGACTTAGGTTCAATTATGAACCGTACTCAGAGTCGTTCTAAATATGGAACAAAAAAAAAGAAAAATTAATAAAGAAAAATAAAACGTTCTTTATAAAGTTATAAATATGTCTACAGGTGTAAAAATAAATTATTTTGAAATAATATTTTCAAAGTTATTAAATCTTTTAATGATTGATGGTAAAAAAAATATAGCCTATAAAATTGTTAGCAAAAGTATTATTCTTGCTAGTAAAAAGTTAAACATTGATAATGCTTCTGAAGTATTAACTAAAGCGACTTTTAATGCCTCTCCTGATTTAGAAATTAAATCAAAACGAGTAGGAACTGGTGTATATCAAGTGCCTAAAGCTATTGATACGAATAAAAAACTTACTCTTGGATTAAAAAATATTTTAGAAGCATGTAAAATGCGGAAGGAATATACTATGTTAGATCGATTATCTTCTGAATTAGTTGATGCGTATAATAACAAAGGATTAGCAGTAAAAAAAAAGGATGAAATTCATAAATTAGCTGAAGCTAATAAGTCTTTTGCCCATTTTAATTGGTAATTTTTTTCTAAGAGAATACAATAAAAGGTTATGCCACGAATATTAAATGTTCAGGTGCCAGATGAAAAACGAGTACTTATAGGTTTAACTTATATTAAAGGTATCGGTTTATCTCGATCTAAGTTAATTTGTAACGAATTAAATATAAGTGACAGCGATTATATGAAAGAATTGACTAAAAACCAACTTTCATCTATCGTAACTTATGTTCGTAAACATTATAAAACTGGACAGAAAATTGATACTGACCGAATTGCAAATGTACGGAAACTTATTAAGATAAGTTCTTTTAAAGGTTTACGTCATTTTAAAGGTTTACCAGTACGAGGGCAACGAACGAAAACAAACGCGAAAACTTCGCGACGAACAAACCGTAAAATGTAAGAGTTTTATGTATATTTTTTAATATGTTAATCAACTATAAATAAGAAAACAGAAAAAAGAGCATTTAATGAATGTCTAGGTACTAAAAGAAAAGGACGTGATAAAAGACGAAAAGTTACAAGTAGATAACGATATCTGTGATTTGTAAATTTCCTAATAGGGAAACCTAATATTTTTATTAAAAAACTGAGCGAACTGAAACATCTTAGTAGCTTGGATAAAGAAAATCAATAGAGACTCCGTTAGTATTGGCGAGAGAACGCGGATCAGGCCTAAAATATATTTAAACTATTTCTTAGAAATAAATTGCAATATTTTGCTATAAAGGGTGATAGCCCCGTATTTGAAATTAAATATAATTATTGAGTAAAACGGGACACGTGTTATCTTGTTTGAAGTTAGGGGGACCATCCTCTAAGCCTAAGTACTTTTAGTGACCGATAGTGAAACAGTACCGTAAGGGAAAGAAGATTTTTATTTCGATAATATAAAAACTGAAATTGAATGTTTACAAACAATTGAAGCCTTTTTAGGCGACAATGTACCTTTTGCATAATGAGCCAGTGACTTAATCCAAATAGCAAGCTTAAATTTATAAAAATGAAGGCGTAGCGAAAGCAAATTTTAACTGAGTATAAAGTTATTTGGGTTAGACCCGAAACCAGGTGATCTAGCCATGAGCAGGTTGAAAATACGGTAACACGTATTGGAGGACCGAACCCGTACATGTGGAAAAATGTTGGGATGACTTGTGGTTAGGGGTGAAAGGCCAATCAAACTTGGAGATAGCTGGTTTTCCACGAAATCTATTTAAGTAGAGCGTCGTAATTTTTTCTTTTGGGGTAGAGCTCTATTAGAATGCGGGGGGCCCAAAGCCTTACTAAATTTTGATAAACTACGAATACGAAATGAGATTATACGGCAGACAGACTATGACTGCTAAGAGCCATCAGTCGAAAGGGAAATAGCCCAGACCGTAAGCTAAGGTCCCCAAATTATAACTAAGTGATAAAGGAAGTTAGATGACCAAAACAACCAGGAGGTGGGCTTGGAAGCAGCCATCCTTTGAAGAAAGCGTAATAGCTCACTGGTCTAAATATTAAGTTATCTTGCGCCTAAAATGTATCGGGACTTAAGTTATATACCGAAGCAACGGACTCATAATTGAGTGGTAGTGGAACGTTCTGTATATTGAAGAAGAAATATTGGAAAATATTTTGGAGAGATCAGAATTGAAAATGCTGGCATGAGTAACGATAAATACTATTATGAAATAGTATCGCCGAAAGTTCAAGGTTTCATGGGCCAGGATAAACCTCCCATGGTAAGCCGGCCCCTAAGATAATGGCGAAAGCCTACATCGATGGGAAGTTAAATTCATTTTAACGCCAATTAATAGTGACTGTTTATCATATGTATTAGTAATATTGACTTATTCTAATATATTAAGTTAGATACAAGAAATAGCTATTAAGATAAAGACCGTACTTCAAACCGACACAGGTGAACTGGTAGAGTATACTAAGGCGCTTGAGAGAACCATGTTAAAGGAACTCGGCAAAATGATCTCGTAACTTAGGGAGAAGAGATGACGTATTTTATACGTCGGCACAGAATCGGGGGTAGCGACTGTTTATTAAAAACACAGGACTCTGCTAAGTTGTAAAATGATGTATAGGGTCTGACACCTGCCCGGTGCTGGAAGGTTAAGAGGAGAAGTTAACGCTTTGAATTGAATCCCCAGTAAACGGCGGCGGTAACTCTAACCGTCCTAAGGTAGCGAAATTCCTTGTCACCTAATTAGTGACCTGCATGAATGGTGTAACGACTTCCCCACTGTCTCTAACATGGACTCAGTGAAATTGAATTCTCCGTGAAGATGCGGAGTACCCACGGGTAGACGGAAAGACCCCGTGCACCTTTACTACAGCTTTATATTGCTAGGGGGATTTGGATGTGTAGGATAAGTGGGAGCTTATGAAGCAATGGCGCTAGCTGTTGTGGAGGCAATCTTGAAATACCACTCTTCTAAGTTTCTATAGCTAATTAGATTTTATCTAAGACAGTGTATGGTTGGTAGTTTGACTGGGGCGGTCGCCTCCGAAAGAGTAACGGAGGCGCGCGAAGGTAGGCTCAAGTTGGACGGAAATCAACTGTAGAGCGTAATGGTATAAGCCTGCCTGACTGTAAGACCTACAAGTCGAACAGGGACGCAAGTCGGCCATAGTGATCCGGTGGTTCCGAATGGAAGGGCCATCGCTCAACGGATAAAAGGTACGCCGGGGATAACAGGCTGATGATTCCCAAGAGCTCTTATCGACGGAATCGTTTGGCACCTCGATGTCGGCTCATCACATCCCGGGGGTGAAGAAGCTCCCAAGGGTTCGGCTGTTCGCCGATTAAAGTGGTACGTGAGCTGGGTTTAGAACGTCGTGAGACAGTTCGGTCCCTATCTTCCGTGGGTGTTTGAAAATTGAGAGGAGCTGTTCCTAGTACGAGAGGACCGGAATGGAGGAACCTCTGGTGTTCCAGTTGTTTTGTCAAAAGCATTGCTGGGTAGCTACGTTCCATATGCGTAATCACTGAAAGCATATAAGTGAGAACCAAACCTCAAAACAAGTTTTCATCATTAATCGTAATAGACTATTACGTTGATAGGTTACAGGTGTAAGATTTGTAAAAATCTTAGCTTAGTAATACTAATTTTTATTTATACCTTATTTATAGTAACATGTTAAGAAAAAAAAGCCCAAAAATGATTAATTTGGGCATAAGTAATATTTCCAATAAATTTAAATAAACATTTAATTTATGTATTTAGAGGACATGTTGTCCCTATGACATTTAAGAGCCTATAGTTTAGTTGGTTAGAACATTCCGCTCATAACGGAAATGTCGTAGGTTCAAGTCCTACTAGGCTTAAAGTACCCTTAGCTCAGATGGAAGAGCAGTAACCTTCTAAGTTATAGGTCATAGGTTCAAATCCTGTAGGGTATATCTTTATTGCCTATTTCTTTATGTTTTCCCTAAAATTACCATGTATAGGTCGTCATTTTTAATATTTTATCAGAAATAACCAAATAAAGGCTAAAAGGTCCGCTTTACTATACCCGGTAAGAAGAGGTTTGTCAACAACCTTACTTTATTGGGTTATAGCATAAAAGAGGATATTGTTTTAAATAACCTTTTTAGACTATAATATTCGTATCCCCGACGGGATTCGAACCCGTGTTGATGCCGTGAAAAGGCAGTATCCTGACCGGACTAGATGACAGGGACATACGGGAGTGATGGGACTCGAACCCACGGCTTGCCGCGTGACAGGCGACCACTCTAACCAACTGAGTTACACCCCCTATTAAGTTCGAGAAAAATGTTATTTGCGGGTAGTGGGATTCGAACCCACAGCAACTGCTTGGAAGGCAGTTAATTTAGCCATTAATCGATACCCGCGATTAATTTTTTAAATAGGTTATTAAAAAATTTTCCTTAAAAGGAGGTTATCCAACAGCAGGTTCCCCTACCATTACCTTGTTATGACTTCACGCCAGTCTCTAATCCTGCTATGATAAAGAAAATCAAATAATTTATAAAAAAAGAAATAAAATATAACTTGTATATTTATAAATAAATTTGTTTTTGTCTTTACTTTTAGAAAGACCAAATCCCAGCGCGTGACAGGCGGTGTGTACAAGACCCAGGAACAAATTCACCGTAGCGTGCTGATCTACGATTACTAGCGATTCCAACTTCATATTCTCGAGTTTCAGAGAACAATCCGAACTGAGATGACCTTTATTGATTTGCTCGTGCTCACGCAGTCGCGTCACTTTGTAGTCACCATTGTAGCACATGTGTAGCCCCGCTCATAAGGGCCATGAGGACTTGACGTCATTCTTTCCTTCCTCCTACTTGTCATAGGCAGTTTTTTTAATCCATTGCTGAAAATTAAAAATAAGAGTTGCGCTCGTTTATGGACTTAACCTTACATCTCACGACACGAGCTGACGACAGCCATGCAACACCTGTAATAGGTCTTTGACGATAAGTTACTTTAATAAAGTATCTCCTATTATGTCAAGAGCGGGTAAGGTTTTGCGCGTTGTATCGAATTAAACCACATGCTCCACCGCTTGTGTGGGTCCCCGTCAATTCCTTTAAGTTTTAGCCTTGCGGCCGTACTCCCCAGGCGGAATGTTTAATGCGTTAGCTTTAACTCTGAATTTACTTTAAAAAATGTTCAATAAAATTTACTAATTAAAAAAATAATCCAAAGAATAACATTCATCGTTGACTGCGTAGACTACCAGGGTATCTAATCCTGTTCGCTACCTACGCCTTCGTAATTCAGCGTCAATATGGGCCCAGATAGTTGCCTTCGCCTTTGATGTTCCTTCTAATATCTGCGGAACTTAACCCTCCATTAGAAATTCCACTATCCTCTACCCAATTCTAGTTTAATAGTTTTGTAGACTTAACCAAAGTTAAGCTTTGGGCTTTAATCTACAACTTAATAAACAGCCTACTTACCCTTTACGCCCAGTAATTTCGAATAACACTTGCCCCTCTCGTATTACCGCGGCTGCTGGCACGAAATTTGCCGGGGCTTATTCTACAAGTACCGTCATTATCTTCCTTGTAAAAAGAGTTTTACAACCAAAAAGCTGTCATCACTCACGAGGTATTGC
>Ga0209830_10000599_pt1 | contig 36979 bp, 43 predicted proteins | sample ArcticOcean_MG_C_12_FD_187439 | JGI IMG/M metagenome (GOLD analysis project Ga0209830, IMG submission 187439) | Marine microbial communities from western Arctic Ocean - ArcticOcean_MG_CB8_130 (SPAdes) (version 2) | ecosystem: Environmental > Aquatic > Marine > Oceanic | place: Arctic Ocean...
TTAGCTAACGTTGCCGCTGCAGAAGAAATTAAAACCGCAAATATGGATTGTATATATCGAGTTCATGAGCCTCCTAGTCAAGAAAAATACAAAATATTAATCGACTTAATAGGAAAACCATTATCAACTATATTAATTGGAAAAGTTCCTCATCCTTTATTGATGAATAAAATCTTAAATTTATCTAATGGAACTCCTGAGCAAGAAATGATCAATCAATCAATTTTAAGAAGTCAATCACAAGCTAGGTATGATAACACAAACAGCTCTCATTTTGGACTAGCTCTCAAAAACTATGGACATTTCACTTCACCTATACGTAGATATGCAGATTTATTAATTCATAGAAAGATTATTTCTATAATCAAAAAAAATAATTCAAAAAAAAATAAACAAAATACAGAAGAAGAGATTGATTTAAAATTGATATGTGAGCATATTTCCAATACTGAAAGAACTGCAACTTCTGCTGAGAGAAAAACTACTGATAGATTAATCACACTTTTATATGAGAATAAAATTAATGAAATTATAGATTGTAATATCATATCTATTCATAAATTTGGAATATTTGTGTCAATAGATAATGGTATAGCAGAAGCATTGTTGCCTATTAAAGGATTACCTCATGACTGGTATAACTATGACGAAATAAAACAAATATTATCTGGAGAAAGGACTGGTTACTCTTTTAAGTCAGGAATGGAATTAAAAGTAAAAATAACAGAAGTTTCGCCTTTTTTAGGAAGCATTGCTGTAAAATGGTATTCAGGCGGCATAAAGACAGTAATAAAGAATAATGGAAAAAAGAGAAGAAGAAAATAAACAAGAAATATCATTAAAATCAAAGTATTACAAAACTTGACTTTACTAAAAAAATGAATAGATTAACGTTAATATTTTCAGGAGTTTAAAATGGCTAAACCAGCTACATTACAGATTAAGTTAATTAGTTCAGCAGACACAGGTTTCTTTTATGTAACAAAAAAGAACCCAAGAACAAAACCTGAAAAATTAGAATTAATGAAATATGACCCAAAGGTACGTAAACATGTTTTATTTAAAGAATCAAAAATTAAATAACAAATCTTTTTATTTGCAATATGGATTGTTTATTAATTTAATTTTCTGCAAATCAGCTTTTATTATAAAATCACCATAGTTAATTTCATAAAAGTGGACAACGCCAGTTTCATCTATTTCAAGCGTTATTTCATAATCTGGCTTTGATTGCTTAGATTCATTATCATAAAAAGCAAGTTTCATGGGCCAAATCATTTTTTGTGATAAATACTCATTATTTTTTAATTTTGATTTTCTTTCTTTACCTATAAATGCAGAAACAATCTTAATTAATTCAGTTTCTTCGCTGCCAAAAAATACTTTTGAATTAAAGTAGTTCTCATTATTTTTTGCTTTATTAATTAACTTTTTTAAATGATCAATAGGAAAGAGAACTTCATTATTAAAAGATAGATCTTTGTTGTTTTTATTTATTAAAGATCCAGTTACTTTATTATTTGATTTTTCAACATATCCTTCATAATTATTTTCTCCATTAAAATCACTTTTTTCATTAAGTTGAAAGCTATGCAAAGTTCCATCATTATTTTCAAAGGTTTTATAACTAGAAAAGCTTTTAGCATTTTTTTCATTAGGTAATTGGTATACTAAAATATAATTTTCAGATACATCCCATCCATTACAAACTTTTTTAATTTCAAAAATTGTTCTACCTTCTCCACCTTCAAGAGAACTATTTTTATTAATTTTCTGGACGCTCAAAACATAATTGGCAGTATGAGATAACAGTTGAACACTATAAGAAATTTTAATATTTGAAACAATTAAAACAAGAGAAATTAAAATATAGTTTTTAAAAAACACTGAAATATATCCTTATAAATTTATTAAATAATTATTATATAACTGAATGATTTTGGTTGTTTAATCGAAAATTTAATTTATGTTTACTAACTATGAAAATCTCCAAAATCCCAATTAAAGATAATGATACATTATATAAATTTTATAACCAATGTATTAATGAAAAAGTGTTAGCAATTGATACTGAGTTTATAAGAGAAAACACCTATTACCCTTCGTTATGCTTAATACAAATAGCAGGATCAGATTTTGCAAGTGCCATAGACCCTTTGTCAGGAGTGGATCTTAGTATAATATGGAAATTACTAGAAAACAAAAATATTTTAAAAGTTTTCCATGCTGCCAGACAAGATATAGAAATTTTTTTAAATCTTACAGGTAAAATTCCTTATCCTATATATGATACTCAAATTGCAGCAATGTTTTGTGGATTAGGTGATCAAATCGGATATGAAGGTTTAGTAAATAAATTTTTAGGATTATCTGTTAATAAAGAATTACAATTTACAAATTGGCTTCAAAGACCCCTATCTAAAAATCAAATTGAATACGCAATATCTGACGTTACTCACTTAATTAAAATTTATCCAATAATTACAAAACTTATTAATGATAGCAATAGAACTGAATGGGTTGAGAAAGAAATGCAATCTATAAGTGATCAAAGTTTATATAAAATTGATCCTTTAGATATTTGGAAAAGGATAAAATTAAAAAACTCTAAACCAAAGACATTAAATTTACTTAAACACCTTGCTGCTTGGAGAGAAAATGAGTGTAAGAAACAAAATATACCCAGAAATAAGTTAATCAGAGATGACGTGCTTGTTAATGTATCTTATCAGTCACCTCAAACTATTATTGAACTTAAAAAAATAAGAGCTTTTCCAAAACAACTTTCACATAAAAACTGCAATGATATAATTGAAACAATCCAAAATGCCAATAGAATTATACAAGAAGATTGGCCTAATGTAATCAAGACTTATAAAAAGTCTAATATATCTAGTAACAGTTTAGAGCTATTAAAATTATTATTAAAATTTTCTTCTGAAGAAAGTGGATTAGCAGAAAAACTTATTGCTAATAATGATGATCTTCGGGATTTAATTGAAGCTAAAAATAATGATTTAAGAGTTTTTAAAGGATGGAGAAATGATATATTTGGAAAAGAAGCAATATCATTATTAAATGGCACGCTTGGGTTTAGATTAGAAAATGGTCAAGTCAAAAAAATTCAAATTTGATTATTTTTATTTATAGTCATTAAATTAATTATATTTTGAATTGTTTCAAAAGTTAATTTTTTTTTAGTTTCTAATGAAATCCTATCTAAATTATCAATTACTGAAATAACTGTTTCAAAATTTCTTTCTATTCTCTCTATAATATAAAGACATTGCTTATCATTTAATATTAGTTTTTTATCTTCAGAGTATTTAATTAAAATAGTATATAAAAGGATTTCATCAGGTAATTTTATTTCGCAAGACATGAGACTTCTCATTCTAGAGTTCAAATCATCCAAACTCCAATCTGTATTAAAAGCAGAAAGCCTTGAAAGAAATAAAACTGACCCAGAATTATATTTAACTTCATTTAAGAAATGCATTACCATTTCTGATGAAAAATCTTTGCTTGGAAGAAAATTATCGACAATAAAATTATTACCTTTTTCGGCTAATCTTATTTCTTTAGAAGTTATTGACGATAAAGTTATACAATCTACTTGTTGTTGATAAATAGAGCTTATGTGAGTTTTGCCGCAGCCTTTTGGGCCATATATAATAATAGCTGGTATAGAGTTTATGTTTTTATTATTTTTCCAAAAATCAAAATTATCAATTAATTCAACAGCATCCTTATTGCAATCAGAAATTATAAAATTATCACTATTGTTGATAGTTTTAAACTTTAATGGAAGAGCTAATTGAGTAGCAAAGATTTTATTATCTATTCTTTTCTTTTCATTTTTCATAAATTAATTATTTTCAAATAATAAATTATAATAATATCTTACTAATACTCCAATTATAGCAGCGACTGGAAGAGCTATTAAAACTCCTATCAGACCAGCCAAATGAGCTCCAGATGACAATGCAAATATAATCCAAATAGGATTTAATTTAATTGCGTCTCCAACAAATTTAGGCGTTAAATAATAACTTTCCAATAATTGACCAGACATGAAAATTAAGAACAAAAAAATTAATTCAGAATTAATACCAAATTGAGTTACTCCTAATATTAATGTAAACCCTCCTCCTAAAATAGCTCCAACATATGGGATAAAAGAAATGATGCCAGCAAAAAACCCTAACAAAATACCAAAATTAATATCAACCAAATATAATGTAATACTATAAAATATAGATAAAATTAGACAGATTAAACCTTGCCCTCGAATAAATTTAGATAAAATAGAATCTATTTGTTCTATGATAACTGCAAAATTATGAAAATCAGCTTTTTTTGCAATTTTAAATATAAATGATTTTAAATTATGAATTTCTAAAAGCATATAAAAACTAATCACAAACACTAGAATTATATTAAAAAAACCATTAAAAAATAAAATACTATGATTAATTATATTATTGCCGGTACTTATTAAATTTGTGAAAAAAGGCTTTATAAAATTAAAATAATATCCATTTTCAATATTTTCTTTGAGTAAGTATGTATCATCTAATTTATTAATTAAATTTTCAATTTTTTCTAAGTATAAAGGAGTCATTGAAACTAAGTTTTGCAATTGTTTTAGAATAATTGGAGACACTAAAACAAAAACAGCTAAGATACACAGGATAAAAAATAATATAGATAAAAAACTGGCTAACGTTTTGTTTATGTATTTTTCTAACTTTTTTTTTAAAGGGCTAACAATATAAGCAATCATAAAAGCTAAAACAAAAGGAATAATTATTTCAAATAGATATATAGTTAATATAAATAATATGAATAATATTATATAAATATTATAAATTGTTGGTTTTGTTGTTTTCATCAAATTAGACATCTTATAATTAACTATTACCTTATATTAAATTCAATTTTTAAGTATATATTGACTTGTATTAAGATTTTTAAAGACTAAACCTTTTTCAAAGATAGCCTGAAAAAAAGTTTTTTTGCTACCTAAAAAATTAACTAAAATTCTTCCACCTGAACTCGCAATAGATATAACTTTAACTTCTTTTACAAATGGCAAACTCCTTATAATTTTGATTGATAAAGGCCAGATATCTATATTTTTTTGGACAACAGTATCACCTTTTCTATATTCTTTTATTTTAGTATCAAACAAACCTCTACTTATATCTTCAAAACTATTAGATAGATTTTTATCTACTCTTCTTATAATGTTATTGTTATATGAAATTAATTCATCATTTATTTTAATAATTCCTGATTTATTAAATCCAACTATTGATTTGACTTTTATACTTTTGTTACTTGAAATTAATGGCTCCGTTAAAGTACTTGAGGCACTTATAGGAATAGGTATCCAAAGATCAACTCTATTTGAAATATTTGGATCAATTACGTTATCTATCTTCCAATTTAATTCTATTGAATTTAATATATTGTCAACTTCATCCTGAAACATTCTTTCTTCAATATTATAGATTGAAGTTTTAGTTTTAAGAGGAGTTTTATTACCAGGAAGTACATTTTTTAATTTTCCACTATTATCAAATAATTTAGCATAAGTACTTAAATATGTTTTTCCATCATTTAACATTATTGGCTCTGCAACAACTAATAATACTGAATCTGTATTTTCATTGTTTGCTAACTTTTTAATTATTTGTTCATCAGAATTTAAAATCACTTTTGTCGTCATATTTCTTTTTAAATATAAACTTCCCTTTGCTAATTTTAATTTAACTAAACCATCTAGCGTTTTTAACCTGTCATTCCAGACTGAATACCATAAATCTTTGGGATCCCAGAGAATAAAACCTCTAGGACCTCTATAAATAGGTAGAACAGATATTGGTTTTCTATAAGTTTCAGCATATTGTAACTTATTTTTTAAAAAAAAATTAATGACTGATTCTCTATTAAAACATATATCAAAATCTGCTTTATATCTTTTATTACTATTAGCTTCACTATTAATTTTTAAATACTCTACCATATCAAATTCATTATAGCTTTCAGGTGTTATAATAGAATTATTTAAAGTTAATCTTGATAACAACCTAGACAAGGCTATATTCTTGGCTTTTTTTTCAGCCACACTTCTTGCTTCCAATAGGTTTTTTTTTGTAATATCAACCTTAATGTTTTGAATAAAAAATGATGAATTACGACAATCATCAATGATTGAAGCAATAGCATTTGTATCAATTATAATTATTTCAAAAATAAAAATAATTATTATTTTAAAATATTTTATAATCATTTTTAACGAAACCTAATTTTTTAATTGAAAATCAATTGTAACATCGATATATCAAATACATTATTTTGCATATAATTATAAATGCTTTTTTTTAAGCTTAAATTTATTTTTCTAATGACATTCTTTATTATAGATTGATTTTCAATGACAATAAAAGGTACTAAATCAAATAAAACCACCCAAAATAAAAGACCAACAATTACTTATAGTGATGCTGGAGTAGATATTAGTAAAGGAGATGATTTAGTTTCAAAAATATCTCCAATAGCTAAATCAACAGCTATAAAAGGTTCTACAGGTGAAATAGGTGGATTTGGAGGATTGTTTGATTTGAATAATGCTGGATTTAAAGATCCTATTCTTGTATCGAGCACTGATGGAGTTGGAACAAAATTACAGTTAGCAATCGAAACTAAATCTTACTTTAACATAGGTATTGATCTGGTTGCTATGTGTGCTAATGATGTTTTAGCTCAAGGGGCAGTTCCATTGTTTTTTATGGACTATTTTGCAACAGGTAAATTAGATAATGAAATCGCTATTCAGGTCATACAAGGAATAGCAGAAGGCTGCAAACAATCAGGATGTGCGCTTATAGGAGGTGAGACTGCTGAAATGCCTGGACATTATCCATTTGGAAGCTTTGATTTAGCTGGATTTTGTGTTGGTGCAGTGGAAAGAAATAAATTACTTGACAAAAGCGCTGTAAAAAAAGGTGATAAAGTAATAGCTGTATCTAGTAGCGGCATTCATTCCAATGGTTATTCTCTTGTAAGAAAAATATTAGAATCAAACTCTATTAATATTTTTGACAAAGCTGTTTTTGATAAAGATAAAAGTTATGCAGATATATTAATGGAGCCAACGTTATTATATACTAATGCTTTCATAGCTGCCAACAAGAACTTTAAAGTTAAATCCATAAGCCATATTACTGGAGGTGGATTAATAGAAAACCCCCAAAGAGCATTCAACCAAAATCTAACTTTACAATTTGACATGAATAATTTTTTAATACCACCTGTTTTCAGTTGGCTCAAAGAGCAAGCAAATATCTCTTTTTTTGAATTAGCAAGAACCTTCAATTGTGGAATAGGGTTATTAATATTTGCTGATGAACATGACGCAGATGAAATAATTTATGATATAAATGACAATGGTTACAATTCATTTATTATAGGGGATATAATAGATAAGACAGGAACTATGAATGTCTTGTTTAATGGCTGGAACATATAAAGTATATAATATAAAAAATGATTAATCCCAATATAGCAATACTTATTTCTGGTTATGGCAAAAATATGGAAGCTATAATCCAATCTTCAAAAAACAATGATTTAAAAGCTATAATTAAAATTGTAATTGCAAATAAAGATTGTATAGGTATTCATACTGCAAAAGAATTAGGTTTTAAGACCTTAATAATTAATAGAAAAGAAATGATTTCTAAGAACTCTTTTGAAAAAAAATTATTGTCTATTTTAGTAAAAAATAAAGTAGATATTATATGTTTAGCTGGTTTTATGGAAATACTCAGTAAAGAGTTTATTAAATACTGGGATAACAAAATTCTTAATATTCATCCTTCCTTACTTCCTTTGTTTCCAGGATTAAACACACATAAAAGAGCTTTAAAATTAGGAATGAGTGTGCATGGTGCAACTGTTCATATAGTTACAGAGCATATTGATAAGGGGCCTATTTTATCACAAGGGGTAGTACGAGTTTTTAAAACAGATAATGAAACAAAGTTAAAAGAAAGAGTTTCACAAATTGAACATATTTTATATCCTAAAACTATTTCAGAATTTATAAAAAACTTAAATAACAATCAGATTAATGACATTGATTTAGACAAATCAAAAAATAATGAAAAAAATATTGATACTCTTATGTCAATAAATGTATAAACAAACCAAAATATAAGGAGTTTAATAATGGATAAAAAAATAGATAAAGAAACACTTGAACATAAAGAATTTTATGAAGGTTTTTTAAAATTTACCACTTATACCGCTGGAATTATTATTTTAATTGTTGTTCTGATGGCAATTTTTTTAGTATAAAATTTAAATCAGCAATTCTATTTCAGCAAAGAAAAAATTAATTTCATTAATAGCATTTTCTAAGCTATCAGATCCATGAACGGAATTAGCTTCAATGCTTTCTGCGAATTCTTTTCTAATAGTGCCCTCATCAGCTTCTGAAGGGTTAGTAGCCCCCATGACTGTTCTATTCATCATAACAGCACCCTCGCCTCTTAAAACTTGAACTATAACTGGTCCAGATATCATAAACTCCACTAGATCATTATAAAAAGGTCTATCTTTGTGAACTTCATAAAATTTTTGGACGATTGTCTCAGATAAATGCAATCTTTTTTGAGCTATTATTTTTAAACCAGCTTTTTCAAACTTGGCATTTACTAGTCCTGTTAAGTTTCTTCTAGTAGCATCAGGTTTAATAATAGATAATGTATTTTCGATTGCCATTTTATACTCCAAATGAATAATTAATTATACAGTTTGATATATTTTTTAATATAGATAATCAAGGATTATATGACTAAAAAATCTAAATAAAACTATTATAAAAAATGAAATAAGCCAAAGACCTAATTAATACCGCTGCATACTATCTATCTTCAAAACATACCCAAAGAGATTGCTTGCTGCATTAAGATATATAAAAGCAGAATTTTTTTCTTCTAAGTCAACAAAAAATATTTAAAAATTATGCTTTTTTATAGTCCTTGATTAATTGAAAAAGCATTTTAACTCCCCATCCTACTCCACCACTTGGTATAGTTGGACTAGATTTATTCTTCCATGTTACTCCAGCGATATCTAGATGTGCCCAAGGTGTTTTTTCAACATGTCTTTTCAAAAAACAAGCAGCAGTTATTGAGCCTGCTCCAGGGCCACCTATATTTTTCATATCTGCTATTTCAGTTTTAATTAATTGATCATATTCATCATCAAGTGGCATTTCCCAAACTTTTTCTCCACTTTTTTCACCAGCTTTAAAAATACATTCAGAAATTGTCTTATTATTTGAAAACAAACCTGCTCTTACACTTCCCAAAGAAACAATAATAGCACCTGTTAAGGTAGCTAAATTTATCATAAACTCAGGTTTAATATTTGTTTCTGTCCAAGATAGTAAATCAGCTAAAACTAGTCTTCCTTCTGCATCAGTGTTTAACACCTCTATTGATTGACCAGATATTGATTTAACTACATCTCCTGGTCTTTGAGCATCTCCATCTGGCATATTTTCGACTAACCCAATAACGCCAACAATATTCAATTTTAGCTTTGAAGAAGCAACAGTCTCCATCAAACCAGTGACTGTTGCAGCGCCTCCCATATCCCACTTCATATCTTCCATTGATTTTGGAGGTTTTAGAGACAAACCACCTGAGTCAAAACAAACGCCTTTTCCAATAAATGACATCGGAGCAACATTAGACTTTCCACCCAACCATTCCATAACTACAACTTTACTTGATTTTCTAGAGCCTCTTCCAACAGCTAGAAGAGCTTCCATACCAATTTTTTTTAATTTAGCTTCATCAAATACTGTAACTTTAACTCCAATTTTTTTTAATTGTGAGCAGCGCTTGGCGAAACTCTCTGGGAAAAGTATATTTGCTGGTTCCCAAACCAAATCTCTAGCAGTATAAACACCTTTTGCGATACTTATAACTTCTTGATATTTTTTGGTAATTTCTTTAGAGCCAATACAAACAAAAGTTACTTTATGTAAAGATTCATTCTTTTTTGATTTTATTTTTTTATAATTAGAAAACTTGTATGAACTAAGTAAAATTCCCAGAGCAATTTTATTGTTAATATAGGGTTCGTTTTCATAAATTCTAATATTAGAGAAACCTATATTTTTACATGAATCATAAATATTACCTCCTAATTCTTCTAAATAATTATCATTAGCTTTTATATCTTTTTGTAATTTTCTTTTTACTAATAAAAATGTACCTTTTTCAGATCTTATAATTAGAAAATTAGAAGAATTAATTGTTATATTATTTTTCAAAAAAGATAATAAATTTTTATTTATCGATAAATTTTTAGATAATAAGTCATTTTTTTCTGAATAAAATAATACATGAACCTCATCAACTTTAATTGTCTTTATTGAGTTATCATATTCTTCAAAATCAATATTTAAAAATCTTTTTTTGTCCTGCATTTTATTTCCTTATGTTTATTCTTAGTATTGCAATAAATTAAATAAGATATACTAATAAAAATAATTTATACTATTACTAAATGAGAGCTAATACTTAATGATTTTATCAAAATATATTTTTAAACAAACTTTAACAAGTGTTTTCATTTGTACTTTAGTTTTTTTAAGTGTGGTTTGGTTGAGTCAATCATTTAGGACAATTAACTTAATTATAGATAAAGGAGCTAACATTTCTGATTTTTTTATTTTATCAGCATATAGCTTTCCTAATTGGCTTGTTATTTCTTTACCTTTTGGAACATTTGCAGGCTGTATGATTTCTTATTTAAGATTAGATAGCGATAAAGAAATTATAGTTATGAAAGCAGCTGGAATAAACACTTTAAAAATTAGCAAACCAGCTATTTATGTTGGTCTAATATCATCTGCTATTTTGTTTATTACCGTACATTTTATCCTACCTTTATCTTATAAAAATTTTAAATCTTTACAAAATGAAATTAGAAATAGTTCTCAAGAACTTATAATTAAAAATAATATTTTTCTAGATTTAAATGATACGCAAACAATTTATGTAGGAGAAATTAATAAAAATAATTTTTATGAAGAAATTTTTATTCAAGATCGGACCGACTCAAAACAAATTATAGAACTTTTTTCTAAAAATGGATTTATAAGTAGTAAAGACGACAAGTTAACCCTTTACATGAATCAAGGAACAAGAATTTCAACCAATGAAAATAATAACTCTACTATTATGGACTTTAAAAAATATAATATTGAAATTAAAAAGAATATAATTCAGTTAAATAATAACGTTAGAGTAATTGAATATAATGAATATAATTTTTTTGATTTGATTAAAAAAGCAAACAAAGACATAAAAAATCAGGGTAAACTTTTAGCAGAAGCTCATAATAGGAATACTATGTCTCTATTACCTATAGTATTTACAATTATTGCTATGGTTAGCACTTTAACTGGTTATCAATCAAGAAAGCCATCTATATATAGAAAAATAATAAGCATAAGTGTATTAATCTTAATACAAAGTTTAATAATTATTATAAAAAACAAAACACACTTTAATTTAACATTTCTACCTATAATGTATTTGTTACCATTTAGCTTTATTATAGTTGGGTTTTTAATATTATATAAAAATATAAATTTAAATTTATATAAATTTTTACATATTTTTAATTTTAAAAGAAATATTATATAATGTTAACAAACACCAGATTTCCATATATTATTTACAAATATTTTACAAAAGAACTCTTAAAATATTGTTTATTGGCGTTATTAGCTTTCGTTACACTTATTTTTTTTATAGATATAATTGAATTATTTAGACGCTCTTCAAATAAAGTTGGAGTTGTTCATCTTATTAAAGCTAACTTAACAGATATAATTGGCATGGCAGGCTTAAAAATTATAGGTAACATGGAAAAGGTTATTCCTTTTTCAGTACTGATTGGATCTATTACTTGTTTTAATCAATGGCGTAAAAAAAATTATTATATTACCTCTAGGACATATGGAATATCTTTGTGGAGGACTGTTTTTCCAGTATCTATTATTATGTTTATGATTGGCATAATATCTATTGTTTTGTTAAATCCACTATCAAGTATACTTAATAAAAAATATGACAAACTTCAAAGTATTTATTTTGGATCATCAAATCTTCAATCTTTTTCTTTTGACACAAAAGGTTTTTGGATTAAAGAGTTTTTAGGTGAAAACAAATCAATAATAAATGCAAAAAAAATAGATGAAAAAAATAAAACACTCTATAATATTAATGTTTTTGTTTTTAATAAAACTAATTTAATAGAGAAAAGAATTTCCGCAATTTCAGGAATTTTTTTTGAAAACAAACTTAATTTATATAAAGTAAAATTATCAACTAGAGATATTAGCTCAAAAAAAATTGAACAATATAGTTTGCCTGTTAATCGGAAAGCTGATGGCATCAAAGTAAATATTGCGGAACCAAATACGATTTTTATTTTAGATTTACCTAAATATATTTTATCCATGAACGAGAATGGTTTAAACGCATCTAAACACTTAATACATATGTATAAATTAATATGCCAACCATTTCTAATAATTGCGATGGTTTTACTTTCAGCCTCTTTAATGTTAAAAAGTAGTGAAAGAAATGTTCAGTTTGGTATAATTTCTACTTCATTAATTGTCGGGTTTAGTCTATATTTTATAGGGGATATAATTTTTGCTTTAGGGTCGTCTGAAAAATTACCATCTTTATTATCTGGCTTTGGACCCACTCTGATTGGGCTGTTTTCAGGTTGCTTTCTTATCAGTTCTATTGATGAACCAAAAAAATATGATAAAATTACAACGTTAAAGATATAGAGTTAAAATTGATTAAAAATAAAATAAATAAAATTAATTTCCAAAATTTAATAATGATAGGAATCTTGCTAATTTTTTTGATGTGCAATCAAGTAAATGCAAAAGAAAACTATATTGTAGCACTAGTAAATAATACTCCTATAACAAAAATAGATCTTGAAGATAAAGCTAAATTAATGTCTTACTCTATTAAAAAGAACATAAGCCAAAAAAATTTAAATAATTTTTTTAATCAATCACTTAAATCACTCATTACTGATACTTTAATAAGAAGTGAAGGGCTTAAATTCAACAAAAATATCTTAAATTTAGTCAAGGATAGAGCATATTCCAATCTATTATCTGACTATAATGGATCAGAAATTTTATTAAATAAATTCATTCAAAAATTAAATATTTCTAAGTCAATGGTTTTAAATAAGTATGAGAATGAAATAATCTTGGGTATCTTATTACAAAATAAATTTGAACAACAATTTGAAAATTTAAACCAAGAAATTCAAGAAATTATAAGACTTAAAGAATTAGAAAAAAATAAAGATAAATTTGAATTAGCTGAGATAGTAATACCTAAAAAAAATAATATGGAACTCTTTAATAAAATTAAAAATGCTCTCAATAAAGACTCTAACTTTTCTTATATTGCTAAACAAGTATCTATTAACCCTTCTGCAAAAAAAGGAGGAAAGATAGGATGGAGAACTTTAGAGAATTTACCTGTTGAAATAACCTCTAATAATCAATTGATTAATGAAGGTGATATTTTTCATTTAATAAAAAATGAAACCTATAGAATCATAAAAATTCTAGTAAAACGAAATCAAGGAAAAATAAGTAATATTGAAGATCAGATTTTGTTAGCAGTTATTAATTTTAAAATTAATTTTGGAAGGAAAAAAGCAGTTTACCTGATAGTTAAAGACAAAGTTGATGGCCTACTAAAAAACAATAAAGGTTGTAATGGATTAAAAAATATTAACAATAATACAAATAAAGACATAACATTAAGAGTTATTAATTCAAGAATTGCAGACTTAGATGTTAATTTACAAAAAAAAATTAATAATCTTCAATTATATAAAATTATGGAGCCAATTTATGAAGGAAATGAAGGTTATTTATATGTTTTATGTGATAAAGCTAAAAGTAAATTAATAGATTTTAATCCAGATCTAATAAAAAAAGAATTAATTGATAAACGCATGTCTATTTTAAGTAGTAGGTATTTAAAAAAAATAAATCAAAATGCAGTTATTAAAATAATAAATGATAAATATTGATGTCAAATATAGAAAAAAATGAATTACAAAAAAAAATTATATTAATTACTTCTGGAGATCCATCAAGTATTGCCCCAGAAATTACAATAAAAGCATTACAATCTTCTAAAATTAACAAAAATATTTTTCCTGTAATAGTAACTGATCCTCAATTAATACAAAATTATAATGATATAATTATAGATAATTGGAAGATAAATGAAATTAAAGATCAAAGTAATTTCACTGATTATAAAGTTAACTATTTTAATATAATATCTATTCCAATTAATGATATTGTTAGATTGGGAAAACCGTCTATTGTAAACTGTGAATTCATTAAATCTTCTATTTTAAAATGTATAGAATTAGAAAGTAAAACGTCTGTTTCTGCTATTGTAACTAACCCTATTAATAAAAAAATAATGTATAAATCAGGATTTAAATATGCTGGCCATACAGAATTTTTAGCCTCACATTCAAAAATAAATACCCAACCCGTTATGATGCTTGTTGCACAAGATCTTAAAACGGTTCCTTTAACAATTCACGTCCCCATATCAGAAGTTTCAGGCTTGATTAGTAAGGAATTAATAATAAAAACTGTTAAAATTGTTGCAAAGGACTTAACTGAATATTTTGGTATTAACAAACCTAAAATATTTATAACTGGCCTTAATCCTCATGCAGGTGAAAATGGTGAAATTGGCTCTGAAGAACAAAATATAATAATTCCTGCAATAAGAAAAATTAAAAATTCTAATGACTTCGAAATTCAAGGACCTTTTTCCGCAGATACTTTGTTTTCATCTGAAGCGAGAAAAACATATGATGTAGTAATTTGTATGTATCATGATCAAGCCCTAATTCCTATTAAAACAATTGACTTTAACAATGGTGTTAATGTTACGCTAGGTTTAGATTTCATAAGAACATCGCCTGATCATGGTACTGGCTTTGATATCGCTGGTAAAAATAATGCAAGCCCAGACAGCCTTATTGCAGCAATAAACCTTGCATACTCTATGAGTGTTAATAAAGATAGGTCTTCAAAATAATGAATGAAACTCTCCCAAGTATAAAAGAAATACTTAAAAAAAATAATATTAAAATACATAAATCTCTTGGTCAAAATTTTTTGTTTGACTTAAACTTAACTGACAAAATAGTAAAAATGTCTGAACCTATTTCTTCTACTATTATTGAGATTGGACCTGGTCCTGGAGGTTTAACAAGATCTATTCTTAAAAAAAATCCTAATATTGTTTTTGCAATAGATAAAGATCCTCAATCAGAACTAATGCTTGCTGAACTCAAAGAAATTTATAAAGAGAAATTACAATTAATTACAGCTGATGCTATCAACTATCCTATATGGGATTTAGGAAACTATCCAAGACAAGTTATTGCTAATTTACCATATAATGTTGGAACAAAAATGTTAATCTCTTGGTTAAGGCATATAAAAAAATTTAATAAATTAACATTGATGTTTCAAAAAGAAGTTGCAGATAGAATTATTGCACCTGTAGGATCTTCAAATTATGGAAGATTATCTATTTTAACAAATTGGCTAACTCAAAGTAGAAAGTTATTTGATATCCCTGGTTCTGCTTTTATACCATCCCCCAAAGTGACATCAACAGTAATAGAGTTAATTCCATTAGAAAAGCCAATTTTAGATATCTCTTTTAATGCTTTAGAGAAAATTACTAATTTAGCTTTTAGTCAAAGAAGAAAAATGCTTAAAAGCAGTCTAAAAACAATAAATGGAGAAGCAATACTAGATGAATTACAAATTTCTTCTAGATTACGTCCTGAACAATTAACTATTAACGATTTTTGTAGAATTGCAAAAAGAGCTTTTCCATCCTTGTCATAGGAAAATCAATAAAAATAAAATTAGATAAGTTTGTTTACAAAATCTGTTATTCCTAGCTGTCTAGATTTTCTTTGTCTTTCAGAATATAGAATTGATTTTACCGAACTAACAGCTTCGTTTATATTTTCATTTATTATTATAAAATCATACTCATCAAAGTGACTGATTTCTTTTCTAGCTTCTAACATTCTCTTAAGAAAATCTTCTTCATTCTCACTTGCCCTATTTCTTAGTCTACATTCTAATTCTTTAATAGACGGTGGTAAGATAAATATTTTAACTATATCTTCTGGTATGTGTTTTTGAATCTGCCTTGTACCTTGCCAATCGATGTCTACTAAAACATCAACTCCATTTTTAATTTTCTTTAATACTTCTTCCTTAAGAGTACCGTAATAATTTCCAAAAACCTTTGCATTTTCAATAAATTCATCATTCTTTATCATAAGAATAAATTCTTCATCATTTTTAAAAAAATAATCTACTCCTTCTACTTCATCCTTTCTTTTTTTCCTTGTGGTAACGGATACAGATAAGTTAATTCCATTAACTTCTTCTAGAATTTTCTTGCATATCGTAGTTTTACCAGCACCTGATGGGGACGAAATAACTAACACCACACCTCTTAAACTATTTTTTTTCAATTGTACTATCCTTAATTTTAAATTCTTTCCACAATTTTACATTTTTCTTATGTAATTCATAAGTACTAGAAAACCTATGTCCACCAATACCATTACTAACAAAGTACAAATATTCTGATTTCTTTATACCATTTAATGCATTTATAGCGCTTTTACCTGGATAAGAGATTGGAGTTGGCGGCAGCCCCTTAATTAAGTAAGTGTTGAAAGGATTATCTGATTTTAACATTTTTTTAGTAATTTTTGTTCCATTGATTTTCATTCCATAAGCTAATGTAACATCTGATTGAAGCCTCATTTTTTTTTTAAGTCTGTTTATAAAAACACTAGCTATCAATTGGCTATCATTAACATTACTACTTTCTTGTTGAATTATAGAAGCAAGAATAAGAATTTCATTTTTATTTTTTAATATAAAATCTTTAGGTCTGTTTTTCCAAACTTTACTTAATAATTCATCTTGAACTAGTTTCATGCGTGTTAATAAATTTTGTCTAGAATAACCCCATTTATAATTGTAAGTATCAGGCTTATATATACCTTCTTTTAAGAGTGATATTTCTCCAGATAAACCAGAAGCACTTATCATTGCTTTTCTTAAATCAATTGCAGTCCAGCCGTCTATAAGAGTAAAATATCTTGTATATGTATTTCCACTTTGAAATAATTGCTGAATATCTTTAATTGATGAACCTTTAGGGATAAAATATTCACCAGCCTTTGGAATAAAGTTTTTATTATTAAATAAAGAGGCTAATCTCCATTTATAGTATTGAATTTTTATTTTTTTAAAATTAAGTTGTTTGATAATTTCTTTTTGAGAATCAGTTCGTTTTAATAAAAAAAGACTGTCTTTCTCTACAATTACAATGTTACTTATTTTATTAATATACCAATATGATGATATTATTGCAGCTGTAAGAAATAAAAATATATACAGTAAAACTTTATATCTAAAATTCAATCCGAATTACCTATTATAAGACTAGCGTTTGTACCTCCAAATCCAAAAGAATTTGATAACACATTTCTTACTACTCTTTTTTTAGATTTTAATGGAACTAAATCAAATCCATATGCGCCCTCATCTGGCGTTAATAAATTATTTGTAGGAGGAACAGTTTGATTTACAATGGATAAAATAGAATATATCGCTTCTATAGCTCCTGCCGCACCTAAAAGGTGTCCAGTTGCAGACTTTGTTGAGCTAATGCTTATTTTATTAACATCATTTTCCAGAAGCCTTCTTATTGCTTTTAATTCTATCATATCTCCTAAAGGAGTGGATGTCCCGTGAGCATTAATATAATCAAGATCAGACACTGTTAATTTAGAGTCTTTCAATGCTGATTGCATAGCTCGAAAACCACCATCTCCACTTTCGGCTGGAGCAGTTATATGATGAGCATCTCCAGACATTCCATAACCTTTTATTTCAGCATAAATTTTTGCCCCTCTTGCCAAAGCATGTTCTCTTTCTTCTAAAACCAAAACACCAGATCCCTCACCCATAACAAATCCGTCTCTATGTTGATCCCATGGCCTAGAACTTTCAAGCGGACTATCATTAAATTTTGTACTTAGTGCTCTTGCTGCTGCAAAACCTGCCATGCCTATTCTACAACATGCTGCTTCAGCTCCCCCTGCAACCATCACATCAGCATCGCCATATTTTATAATTCTTGAAGCGTCACCAATCGCATGAGCTCCTGTAGAGCAGGCTGTTACAACAGAATGATTAGGTCCTTTGAAACCATACTTTATACTTACTTGACCTGACAATAAATTTATAAGAGCTGAAGGTATAAAAAAAGGACTTACTTTCCTAGGTCCTTTTGCAAGCATCAATTCAGTTGTGTTAGCTATACTTTCAAGACCACCAATTCCTGAACCAAGAATAACTCCGGATCTAGATTTTTGGACTTCATTTAATGGAACCCAACCTGAATCTTCCACTGCTTGAATAGCTGCTACTATTCCATAGGCAATAAATCTATCAATACGCTTTTGTTCTCTAGGTTCAAGCCAATCATCTAAATCTAAGCCAGCTTCAGCATCATCAGTCTTTAGAGGGATTTGACCAGCTATCTTACAAGGAATGTCTGAAACATCAAAGTTAAGTATTTTTTTTATACCTACATAACCAGATATTAAACGTTTCCAGTTTATATCAACCCCATTACCTAATGGAGTTAACATACCTAAGCCTGTAACAACAACTCGACGCATAAGAAACTCCCAGTTATAAAACTAGCAAAATACTTTATATGAAATTAACTGTTTGCAGATATAAAATCTATTGCATCTTTAACAGTTTGAATTTTTTCTGCTGCATCATCAGGTATTTCACATTCAAATTCTTCTTCAAAAGCCATAACTAATTCAACAGTATCTAAACTATCTGCACCTAAATCATCAATAAAGCTTGCGCTTTCAATTACTTTTTTTTCATCTACACCTAAGTGTTCTACGACTATTTTCGTAACGCGGATAGCTATGTCACTCATTATTATTGCCCCTTAGAATTATTTTTTATTTAAAGCTAGGATTAGATTTAAATTTTATGTTATTTATGTTTTCTCGATTAACATATTAAAGGAAATATGCCAAGCATATATTATTTTTAATTATAACTTGATATGGCCTCATAACATCGCCATGCCACCGTTTACATGTAAGGTTGTTCCAGTTATAAAACTACTTTCTTCACTCGCCAAATAAACACATGCAGCTGAAATATCTTGCGGTGAACCTAATCTGTCTACAGGAATGTTTTTAATTATATTATTTTTTTGATCTTCTGTAAGTTTATCAGTCATTGGTGTTGATATAAAACCAGGTGCAACTAAGTTGCAAGTTATGCCTCTGCTGGCAACTTCAGCAGCTAAAGATTTACTTAATCCAATTAAACCAGACTTAGATGCAGAATAATTACTTTGGCCTGCGTTCCCTGTATAACCTACTATAGAGCTTATAAAAATAATTCTTCCATACCTTCTTTTCAACATCCCTCTTAAAACTTGTCTTGTCAACCTCATGCAAGCAGTAAGATTGACGTTAATAACTGTATCCCAATCTTCATCTTTCATTCGCATTAAAAGACCATCAATTGTTATCCCAGCATTATTTACAAGAATATCTATTTTGCCATGACATGCTTCAGCATCTTTGGCCATAGAAAGTATACTATCTTTATCTTGTAAATTTGAGACAACACTTTTTACATCATCCCCCAAATCTTTTACCATTTGATTAAGAACATTTTCTCTTGTACCTGACAAAATTAATTTAGCCCCTCGATCTTTCATTTGCTTAGCAATAGCTTGGCCTATACCTCCTGTAGCTCCTGTTATCAAAGCTATTTTACCTGTTAAATCAAACATTCTATTTCTCCAATAAGTTTATAATCTATAATTAAATGACTTTTAATAATTCGTCAAAATCTGATGGCTTTTCTAAATTTATAGCATTTGCATCTTTAAGCATTCTTTTAGCAATGCCAGTTAAGACTTTACCATTTCCAAGCTCTATAACTTTATCTATATTTAACTTATTAGCTAAATGCATAGTTTCTCTCCACCTAACAGTCCCCGTAACTTGATCAATTAAATTTTGCTTTAACTTAGTAATTTCTTTTTCAGGCAAAGCATTAATATTAGATATTACTGGAACAGTTGGTATATTGAAGTTTAAGTTATTTAATGCTTTCTCCATTATCATTTGAGCTGGTTGCATTAAACTACAATGAAAAGGAGCACTTACTGGAAGAACAACTGCTCTTTTTACTCCAAAATCTTTAGATATCTCTATTGCTTTATTAACTGCTAAGATATCACCACTAATTACCACTTGACCATCAGCATTATCATTTCCAATATTACAAACTCCAATTGATGATACTTGCTCAAGTATTTTTAGAGAGGTTGTTATGTCAACTCCAATAAACGCAGCCATTGCACCTTTGTTAACAGGTACAGCTTGTTGCATTGCTTCACCTCGTAACCTTAACAACTTTGCACATTCTTTTAACGAAAAAACTCCAGCTACAGTCATTGCTGTATATTCTCCAAGAGAATGACCACAAACATAACTGGCTAATTCGGGTAATTTTTTATTACTTAGCTTCGACAAAACTCTATAAACGGCTACGCCACAAGCCATTAAAGCTGGTTGGGCATTTGACGTTAAAGCTATATCTGTATCAGAACCTTCCCACATTAGTTTACTTAAATTAAAACCAATAGCTTCGTTAACTTCTTCAAAAACTTCCTTAGCTTCAGTGAAACTATCAGACATTTCTTTACCCATGCCAACTTTTTGAGAACCTTGTCCTGGAAAAACAATTAAATTCATTAAGTCTCCTTTAGATAAATTAATTTTTCTACTTTTTTAATTAAATCATTGCAAATTTTGAATAAACATTTATGTTCCAGAAATAATTTAAATACTAGCATAAAATATATTTTTTGTTTTGTGTGCTCCTTGCTAGATAATTTATTATCTGGTCAATCTGGGTTTAGCCCAAACAGCCATAAGGAGAATAAAATGGCATTATACGAAAGTGTAATAATTGGAAGACAAGATTTAACTGTAAGTCAATTAGATACCTTAATTGATGAATTTATAACAGTACTTAAGTCCCAAGAAGGCGATGTAAAAAAAAGAGAGTACTGGGGCCTTAGAAACTTAGCATACAAAATAAATAAGAATAGAAAGGGACATTATACAATGTTAAACATTGATGCCCCTGCTTCTGCAATTTCAGAATATGAAAGATTAATGGGATTACATGAAGATATAGTAAGGTTTTTAACTTTAAAAATTGATAAGATTGATGACAATCCTTCTCCAATGATGAATGGTAAAAGTGATAGACCTAGATCAGAAGGATCTGAAAAAAGTTTTAAACCATTTACTGGCAATGATGTAAATTAGGAGATTTAAATGACACAATTAACAATCACAAGCCTTGCCTTAAGAAAACCATCACAAAAAAGAAGAAAATCTTGCCCATTTTCAGCTCCTAACACACCAGCTATAGATTATAAAGATTTAAAAGTTTTAACTAGATATGTGTCGGAGAGAGGGAAAATTATTCCTTCTAGAATTTCTGCTGTATCAGCAAAAAAACAAAGAGAGTTATCCAAAGCAATTAAACGAGCAAGATTTTTAGCATTAATGCCTTACGTTGTAGGTTAGAGTCTGGAGAGTAACATGAATATAATTCTATTAGAACGCATAGAGAAATTAGGACAAATAGGTGACTTGGTAACTGTTAAATCTGGCTATGCAAGAAACTTTTTACTTCCACAAGGAAAAGCAGCTTTCGCTTCAAAAGAAAATATAAAGCACTTTGAAACACAGAAGATTCAATTAGAAGGTGAAGATATTGCCAAAAAAAATGAAGCTTCTAAGTTAGCAGAAAAAATCAATGTAAAAGAAGTAATTATCATTAGGGCTGCTAGTGAAGCTGGTCAATTATATGGATCAGTGTCAGCAAAAGATATAGCACAAACAATCACTGATGCAGGATTGACAATAAATAAAAACCAAGTTGTTTTAAATAAATCACTAAAAAACTTATCTTATGAAGACATAGAAATAAAACTTCATCCAGAAGTTTCTATTAATCTTAAACTAAATATTGCTAGATCTAGCGAAGAAGCTATTGAGCAGAAAAAGTTGGGAAGAGCAATAATTAGTACAGAGACAGGTGGAGGCGACATTAGGTCAGAAAGAGCTCAAAAGGACGCAAAAAGATTTGAGACAAAAGATGATAAACCCAAAGATAAAGACCTTAAAGATATTTCAGTATCAGAAACATTAGTAGAACAGAATGATGATGTGATTTCTACTGACAACGACATCAATAATATTAAAAATTAAATAATTTTTTATTAGTTAAATTAATTTAGTATTGTTATCTTCAAAATTATTGAAAATACTTTGTGTTTGTTAGTGTTATTATGGATGAAAATATAAATAAAATTACTAATGTTGCTAATCAACTAGAAATAGATAAAGCAACATCATCCATAAATAAAATGCCTCAAAATATTGAAGCTGAACAGAATTTAATAGGCTCTATTCTTTTTGATAACAAAGTTTTAGAAGACCTTCCTACTAATTTTGCAAGTAGGCATTTTTTTGACCCTCTCCATACTAATATTTTTGAAGCTTGCATATCACTTACTGATAATGGAAGATTAGCCGATCCAATAACTCTTAAAGGTTATCTTAAAGATGAAATTTCTTTAAGAGACATTGATATAGAACAATATCTTATAGATTTAAGAGAAGGTACATTATCGCTAAGTAAAGCAAAGTTTTATGCAGACGAAATAAGAAATTGTTATGTCAGAAGATCTCTTATAAGGATTGGTGATGATTTAATAGAAAGATCGATGAATCCTTCATTAGACATACCTCCAGATACAGAGATATCAAATACCGAAGAACAATTATATAATCTTGCGGAAACTGATCAAGTAAATACTGGCCCAAAGGACTTTAAAACTGTTCTAGCCAACGCAACCAATCAAATAAATGAAGCATACCAAAGAAAAGGAAGCTTATCTGGCTTAGATACAGGATTTTCTGGACTTAACCGACAATTAGGTGGTTTAAATAACTCAGATCTTCTTGTTTTAGCAGGCCGGCCAGGTATGGGAAAAACTGCCTTAGCGACAAACATAGGTTTTAATGCTGCAAAAGCTAGTAAAAGAGAAGGTAATAAATCAATACTAATTTTTTCACTTGAAATGTCTGCTGAACAATTAGCACAAAGAATTCTTGCGGAACAATCTACTATTGACTCTCATAGATTAAGAAGTGGTGACATAAATGATAATGATTTTTCAAAACTTGTCTTAACTCAAAACGAAATACAAAGCTTACCTTTTTTTATTGATGATACCCCTGCAATTTCCGTAGGACAAATGGCCTCAAGAGCTAGAAGATTAAAAAGAACTAATGGCTTAGCGGTAATAATAATTGATTATATACAATTAATTCAAAGTTCTAAGCCTAGTGATGCACAATATAGAGTTCAAGAAGTTTCTAACATAACAAGAAGTCTTAAATCACTTGCTAAAGAATTAAATGTTCCTATTCTTGCATTATCTCAACTTAGCAGAGCTGTAGAGCAAAGAGAAGATAAGAGACCAATACTTGCAGACTTAAGAGAATCGGGTTCTATAGAACAAGATGCAGATGTTGTAATGTTTGTATACAGGGAAGAGTATTACCTAGATAAAAGTGAACCAACACAGAGAGAAAATGAAAATCAGGATGGATTTAGTGAAAGGTTCTTAAGGTGGCAAGATCGAAGAAATTTAGCTGAAGGCAAAGCTGAAATTATAATATCTAAACAAAGACACGGACCAACAGGAATTGTACAAGTGCAATTTGAAGCAAAATATACAAGATTCATGGATTTAGCCCAAGATGATAGATTACCTGAACAAAATTATTAAAACATATAATCTTAATATTTATAAAGTATTCAGCTAAATGCAGGGCATTTTAAATATATCTCTAGATATAATTAAATCTAATTGGAGAAATCTAAATAACGCTTCAAACGGCAAGGCGGCCGCAGTAATTAAAGCAAACTCTTACGGTTTAGGTATGTTACAGATTGCAAAAAGTTTAATTGATGCTGGTTGCCGTTATTTTTATGTAGCAAATACAGAAGAAGCAATAATATTAAGAAAAGAAAATCCATCTAAAGAAATTTCAATTGCTATATTTGAAGGTTTTTTTGAAGGGACTGAGTTGATTTATAAAAATAATAATTTAATTCCAGTGATTAATAATTTAATTCAACTAAAAAGGTTAAAAAAGTATAACAATTTAAATAAAAAAAATGATCCCATTAAAGCTATTTTAAATATTGATACTGGGATGAATAGACTTGGATTAGAATATAGTGAAGTTGACTTTCTTTATACAAATAGATCTATCTTAGAAAATATTAAATGGGATTTTATAATGTCCCATTTAACAAACTCCAGTGATCCTGAAAATAATAGTAATGTTGAACAATTAAAAAAAATAAAACTATTTTCTAAATTAATTCCAGATACAAAATTAAGCCTTGCCAACACAGGTGGTATATTACTAGGAAAAAACTATTGCTTAGACCAAACCAGACCTGGAATTGGCTTATATGGAATTGATTCTCATGGAAAAAGTATAGATATCCTATCTAAAAAATTAGAAATTCCATTTGAATTGCATTGCCCTATCATCCAAATCAGAAACGTTGGTGTTGGAGAAAAAATTTCTTATGGAGGGATTGATACAACTATTAGAAAATCAAAATTAGCTACAATAGGGATTGGATATGCTGACGGATGGTTAAGACTATTAAAAAAAAATAGCTCATTTTTAATAGGTGACCAGACATGTAAAATAATTGGAAATATTACGATGGACAGTTTTATGATAGATATTACAAGTATAAAAGTTAACACCTTAAAAGAAGGATGCCATATAAATTTGATTAACAATTCTAATCTTAAATATATTTTAAAAGATTCTAAAATTATTAGCTATGAGTTTTTAACAGGAATTGGTAATAGAGTAATAAGAAAATACAACTAATCAAATGTTATTTTAAATAATAGGATTTATAGTTTTTTGAAAAAAACAATATTAAATATATTAGGATCTATAGGCTACACTTGTATAAGGTTTCTATCTCAAATTGGAAATTTTTTTATTTTTTGTATTTCATCAGTTTTTTGGGCTATAAGGCCACCTTGGTATTTGAAACAAATACATTCACAAATCATTGATATTGGCTATTTTTCATTGCCTGTTGTAGGTTTAACTACTTTCTTTTCTGGAATGGTTTTAGCTCTTCAAACATCCATTGGCTTTTCTGAATTTAACTCAGAATCAACTGTTGCACGAGTTGTACTCACATCTATTACAAAAGAGTTAGGACCAGTGTTAACTGGCCTTATGGTAGCAGGAAGAGTGGGAGCAAAAATGGCTGCGGAAATTGCTACTATGAAAGTTACAGAACAAATTGATGCTCTAGGAACTCTAGGAACAAGGCCAATGCAATATTTAATTGCTCCTAAACTAATAGCATCATTAATTTGTGTCCCATTTTTAGTTTTAATAGGGAATACAATTGGAATTTTAGGAGGTTATGTAATAGCAATCTATAAATTAGATTTTAATCCTGATCTATACCTTTATGCTACAATAGAACATTTATATTGGATTGATGTAGTTCAAGGTTTAGTAAAAGCAGCAATTTTTGGATTTTTAATTTCAATGTTAAGTTGTTATTTTGGTTATAATGCATCAAGAGGAGCTGAAGGGGTTGGATATGCCACAACCTCAGCTGTAGTTACTTCATCAGTTATGATTCTTACAAGTACGTATATAATTACAGCTTTATTTTTTGGTTAAAAAAATGGATTCATTACACACAAAAAAAAAAATAATCAAAGTAAGAAATTTAACAAAAAAATTTAATGAAAAAATTATTTTAAAAAATATTAATTTTGATTTGTATGAAGGGGAATCACTGGCCATAATTGGGGCTTCAGGGTCAGGTAAATCTGTACTATTAAAAAATATTATAGGGTTATTAAAACCTGAAATAGGGTCAATAAAAATTAATAATGTTGAAACTATAAACTTATCAAGATCTAAAAGAGAAAATTTATTATTAGAACTTGGCATTACATTTCAACATGGAGCACTTTTTGACTCTTTAACAATTTGGGAAAATGTAATTTTTAAAATTCAAAGAATAAAAAAATTAACTAAAATAGATGGTCAAAAACATGCGTTAGACATAATTAAAAATTTGGGATTAGGACCTGATATTTTAAATTTATACCCGTCAGAAATATCTGGTGGAATGCAAAAAAGAATTGCTATAGCTAGAGCAATTAGCAGCGACCCATCAATATTATTATTTGATGAGCCTACATCAGGATTAGATCCAGTTACAGGAAGTGTAATAGATGAGTTAATAGTCAAATCTGTAAAAAGATTAGGAGCAAGCGCAATAACAATAACGCATGACATGGCTTCTGTAAGTAGAATTGCTGATAAAGTAATTTTAATAGATGATCAAACAGTTTCATGGACTGGAAAACCAAATGAAATGCTAAAATCAAATAATGCAAAAGTACAACAATTTATTAAAGCCCTTAACCCTAAATTATTTAAATAAATTATGAAAATAACTAAACAGTATATTTGTCAATCTTGCGGTTCGATTCATATGAAATGGAATGGAAAATGTGAGCAATGTAATGAATGGAACTCATTAATAGAAGAAACTACCAATAAATCTACTGGCCCTTTATCTAGATCTAAAGGAAGAATTATTAATTTTGAACTTTTGAACACTGAAACAAAAGATCATCCAAGGTTAAAAACTAATTTAGAAGAAATGGATAGAGTTATGGGTGGTGGTTTTGTATTAGGCTCCGCAACTCTTATTGGAGGAGATCCTGGAATAGGAAAATCGACTCTTCTATTACAATTAACTGGCTATTTTTCTAAAATAAATCAAAATTGTCTCTATATTTCTGGAGAAGAAAGCCTTTCTCAAGTTAAAATGCGTTCAGATAGATTGGGTTTAAAAAATACAAATATTCAATTTGCTTCAATTACTAATGCCAATGATATAGCGCATACTATCAAAACAATTAATAAAAAATCTATACTAATAATTGATTCTATTCAAACAATGTACCTTCCTCAAATTGAAAGTGCTCCTGGAACAGTTAGTCAAGTGAGAGCTTGTGCTAACGAATTAATTATGGCTGCTAAAGCTTCTGATTCAATTTTAATTTTAATTGGGCATGTCACAAAAGATGGTTCTATTGCTGGGCCACGAATTTTAGAACATATGGTAGATACAGTTCTTTATTTTGAAGGAGACAATCATTTTCAATATAGAGTTTTGAGAAGCATTAAAAATAGATTTGGTCCAACTAATGAAATCGGCGTTTTTGAGATGTTAAGTAATGGACTTAGACAAATTGTTAATCCCTCAGAATTATTCCTTTCAGATAGGAAAAAAAATGTGTCAGGAAGCGCCATTTTTGCTGGATTAGAAGGCACGAGGCCTATTTTAATTGAAGTGCAAGCCCTAGTCACGCCTTCAACCCTTCCCTCACCTAGAAGAACAATAGTTGGATGGGATATAGCACGTTTATCAATGTTATGTGCCGTACTAGAAGCAAGATGTAAAATTCATTTATCTAGTATGGATATTTTTCTTAATATTGCAGGTGGATTAAAAATTTCTGAACCAGCAGCAGATTTAGCTGTTGCAGCAGCTTTAATTTCATCTGTAAGAAATATACCTTTATCATTTTCTTCTGTTTATTTTGGTGAAGTAGGTCTTACAGGTGAAATCAGGAAAGTTCCTCAACCTGAATTACGAATTAAAGAGGCCTATAAACTAGGTTTTGATAAAATAACATTACCTAGCAAACAAAAGGTTACGATAAAAGAAGATTTGAGTTATGTTAATATAACCTTATTAAGTGATTTAGTTAATTTGATTACAAAAAATGTATAGAGTGTGTTTTTTAAATGGATTTTTTTGATAATATATTTTTTAATATAATAGATATAATAGTAATTATTTTTATCATAATATCCTGTATTATGGCTTCTTACAGAGGTTTTGTAAAAGAATTATTTAGTATGATTTGCTGGATTGGTGCTATTATAATTTCTTTTCATGTGTATCCAAATTTAAAAATAGAAGTTGAACTATATTTCAAAAACAAGGTTATTATTGATACTATTTCTTTTTTAATACCATTTTTAATTACTTTATTTTTGTCAAATATCCTTGCAAAATGGCTTTCTCCTAAGTTTTCAATGCCAGGCATTTTATTTTTTGATAAAATCGGCGGCTTGTTTTTCGGGGCATTAAGGGGATTTTTATTAATTATTTTATTATATCTAGGATATATTTATCTTCTTGGAAAAGAAATAAACTCACCTTTACCTAATATATTATTAGAATCTAGTACATATCCTTACATAGAAAAATCAGTTTCTGTAATACGTGATTTATTTCCAGAAGAACTTAATTCATTAGATATAGTAAACGAAAAAATAATAGAAAAAAAAGATGTTTTAATTAATAAATAATTTTTAACTAAAATTAATAATTAAGGGTAAAGGATGTATTGTAAAGATAATGATCACATGAAAGAAGAATGTGGGGTTTTTGGAATTTTCGGAACCGAAGAAGCTTCAGTACTAACAACACTAGGACTACATTCTCTTCAACATAGAGGACAAGAAGGAGCAGGAATTGTAAGTTTTGACGGCAATAATTTTCATTCAATTAGAAAACAAGGTTTAGTTGGAGATAACTTTAATAACACAGAGACTTTATCACAGCTTCCAGGAAAAAACGCAATTGGTCATGTAAGATACTCTACAACAGGAAACTCCAAACCTGAAAACCTTCAGCCATTTTTTGCCAATTTAGCTCTTGGTGGATTTTCATGTGCTCATAATGGAAACTTAACAAACACTCATTCATTAAGAAAAAAATTAGTAGAAAATGGTTCTATATTTCAAACCACTACTGATACAGAAATAATTTTACAATTAGTCGCTTTATCAAAAAAAAGAAATTTAATAGAAAAATTAATTGATGCTCTCCATCAAATACAAGGTGCATACTCGTTAGTTATATTAACAAATAAAAAACTTATTGGTGTAAGAGATCCATATGGTATTAGACCTTTAGTGCTTGGAGATAAAGATGGCTCTCCAGTTCTGGCATCTGAAACTTGTGCGCTAGATATGATTGGAGCTAAATATATTAGAGATATCGAAAATGGAGAAATTGTAATAATCACAGATTCAGGAATAGAATCAATCAAGCCATTTGTAAAATTAAATGAGAGACCATGCATATTTGAAAGAATTTATTTTGCAAGCCCAGATAGTATTGTTGGTGGAAGAACTGTTTATACATACAGAAAAGCACTTGGAGAACAACTCGCTCTAGAAAATAAGATAGATGCAGACGTAGTTGTTCCTATACCTGATTCTGGAGTCTCAGCAGCTATAGGATTTTCTCAAACGTCAAACATTCCTTTTGAACTAGGTATTATTAGAAGCCATTATGTCGGTCGAACATTTATAGAGCCTTCTCAAACAATAAGACAATTTGGAGTTAAGCTTAAGCATAGTGTTAATAGATCATGTATTGAAAATAAACGAGTGATACTGATAGATGATTCTATAGTCAGAGGAACAACAGCAAATAAAATTGTTAAAATGGTTTATGATGCCGGTGCTAAAGAAGTTCATCTAGGTGTTTCTTGTCCACCTATAAAACATCCTGATTTTTATGGAATTGATACTCCTAATTATAATGAATTAATTGCTTCACATACTAACATTGAAGAGATGACCAAGTTAGTTGGAGCTACCTCTCTTTTCTTTTTATCTTTAGAAGGAACTTATAAAGCTATGGGATGTGAAAAAAGAAACTCACAACAACCACAATTTACTGATCATTGTTTTACTGGAGAATACCCAATAGATGTATCCGAAATTTTAAAAGTAAATTCTAAAATTGGATGAGGCTAAAAAAATAGCATTAATTACTGGAGCTAGTGATGGGATAGGCTCTGAAATTGCTATAGAATTAGCTAAGAAAAAAACTCATGTGATCATTACTGGAAGAAAATTATCTGGACTTGAAATAACAGAAGACAAAATAAAATCAAATGGTGGCACTTGTACAATTGCTCAATTAGATATGACTGATTTTATTGGAATTGATAGACTAGGAATTGAAATTTTTAAAAGATGGGGTAAGTTAGATATATTAATTGCAAATGCAGCAATACTTGGGACATTAGGACCTATTCATCATCAAAGTAGCGAAGAGTTTTTTGATGTTATAAATATTAATTTACTAAGTAATCATAGATTAATTAGATCATTTGATTCCTTACTAAAGAAGAGTAACTTTTCAAAAGCTTTATTTTTAAGTTCTTCAGTAGGATCTATTCCAAAACCATTTTGGGGAGCATATGCAGTTTCCAAATCAGGGTTAGATCATATGGTTAAAATATGGGCTGAAGAAAATAAAACTAACAACTTGTCTATTACAATTATAAACCCTGGGAAAACAAGAACTAAAATGAGATTAAAAGCCATGCCTGGAGAAATTCAAAATACTTTGCCATCTGCAAATTCTGTAGCAAAAAAAATAATTAATTTAATTTTTTTAGATAAAAAACAAAAAAATATTACAGTTGATCTAAATGATCTTTAAAAAAACTTGTAAAAAAACAATCTAGATTTCTATAACTGCAGGCTCAAGATAAGAAAAATCAAAGTCAATCTTATTATCTATTTGTCTAGCTAACTCTTGAGCTTTCTGATCATTAATTTCGCAGAAGCTTAACCATAGCTTATAATTATTAAATCTATAGAAATATTGAAGTATTTCAATTTGATTGTTACCTACGTACCATGACTTTAAAACCCATCCAATACAAAGTAACCAAGGAGATATTATTAGTAATATTGAATAATAGACCATAGATATACCAAAAAGCATCCAAAGTCTATTCTGTATCATCCATAAAGGAGGAGCTAAACTAGCTAAAATTGTTGGAACAGTATTTAACAAAATACATACATTTCCCATATTTTTATAGATTTCATATTGTTGATACAAAGCATTTACATCCATTATTGTTTTTAAATCAATTTTATCTATATCAGGAATTTGATTATCATTTATCTGTTCACAAATGACACCAAGAGAGCCATATACATAGGTATTAAAATGAATGCCACCTCTAAGTATAGTCAGAATGCTTTTGTTATCTATATCATTTAATTTTTTAGAAAATACTTCATATGATAAATTCATAAATTCACCATCAAGACACAATATTATATCATCCTCTTTTAATTTCATTTGATAAGCACGAGAAGAGGTTCTAATAGATGTAATTTTTAAAAATTTTTTTTCTAAATTTTCTTGATTATCCATTTATAATTAATCCTATTTAATTCTTTTTTAAAATATTATGGATATTTAATTCTACTTGTTTTATCTGCAATTTTACCCAACAAACCATTATTTTGTTTAACAAGTTTTGAAATTTGCTGCGCTTGAACTGCTTGATTAGCAACAATTTGTTTGTAAATTGCTTGATTACTAATATCTTTAATAACCTTACTAATTTTTGTAGTATTTGAACGGGTTATATTTTTTAAAGTGGCATTCATTTTATTATTATTATCAGCATACACTTTTGAGTTTTTATTTAGTTCATCAACTAAGGTTTGTGAAATAACGCGCAATTCACCTATAGTATTGTCGTTACCAGTTTCAATTCTTTTTTCAATTTTTTCAAGGGTTAATACTAATTTTTGATTAACAGCTAATAAATCTCCTTGTTTTTTTATTGCCTCATTTAAATTTTTTAAAGATGAATTTACTCCATCTACATTTTCGGCAAATACAACTAAAGCTTCCCTGCTTGTTTCAGTCATACTAGTTAATTTATTTGAACCTTGCATGAATAAAAAAGCACTAACAGCAACGACTATAAGTCCCGAGAAGATAGACGATAAAAAAACAACGGTTGTGTATTTATGAATTTGTTTCACTTTTCCCTCCAATATAGCATGTTCTTTTCTTACTTTATTATATTCTGAAGTTACATCAGTTGCGGCATCTGCCGCGTCTAAAGCAAGTTTTATACTTTCCTGAACAGCGTCTAATTTATTATCCATTTAATTATCCTATAAAAACAAACCAATTATAAAATTTTATTATTTAAATTCTTATCTATTCTATATGCACATTCTGTACCAGTTGTATTATAAACTTCCGTTGAAGGCATAAATTTAGAAATAAAACCAAATTTTTTACATCCCCACGGACGTTCCTTTTTAAAGGTAATATAAAAATTGATGCAACCATGACATCTAATCTTATTGTTTAAAATTATTTTTTTATCATTCATAAATTATTGCTTTATTTACTATTTTTTTTTATTCTCAAACACCAATATACAAATTCAGCTATCTTAAATCTGAATGCTCCTAAAACAGCTGTAAAACCACAAAACCAATACAAAATAGCTTTGAGTAAATCTCCTTGTTCTTGCAATTCACTGGCTTCAAAATGACATAATAAAGCCGACCACACAAACATGGCTGTAATAATGGCTTGACCTAATGTTTTTTGTCTACTCAAAAGAACCTCATTAATTAATTAATTTATTTATTTAATACTTTTTCCATATTCATCAAAATTCATTTCATCAGGGATATCAAATTCAGGGTAATCAATTTCTTCTCCCCTTTCAATTTTAAAAATATAAGCTAGAACAGATGCTACTGCTGAATATAAATTTTCTGAAATTTCTTTTCCAATTTCTCCTGTAAAGTAAATTGCTCTTGCTAGAAGAGGGCTCTGAAAAACTGTGATTTGAGCATCTCCAGCTAAACTAATGATTTTTTCTGCCATCATTCCTCTACCCATCGCTAGTATAATTGGTGCACCTTCTTTTCCTACCTCATATTTAATCGCTACGGCAAAATGAGTAGGATTAGTAATAACTGCTGAAGCATCTTTGACATTCTCTAAAGCTGCAGTTTGAGTTGATGCTCTTTGAGAAATTTCATTTTGTAATCTTCTAATTTTTTGTTTAACTTCTGGTGAACCATCTGAATCTTTATTCTCGTCTTTAACTTCTTTAAATGTCATTTTTAATTTTTCAACATGAGTGTATTTCTGCCACATATAATCGAAAACAGCTATAAAGCCGAGTACTATCAATAGTGAAATCACTAATTTTGGAAAGTTATTTAAAAGACTTATTAGTGCGGTAAATAAATGTCTTTCTGATAAAAAGATAATATCTTTGATATTTAAATAAATAATACTAATAGTAATTCCACCAAGTAACCCAACTTTGAATAATGATTTAATTAATTCAACTAATCCTTTTGATGAAAATATTCTTTTCAATCCTGAAAAAAGATTTAGTCTATTAGACTTAAATTCAAAACTTTTAGGAGCGAAATTAATACCTCCTACTACCATTTGTGTTAAAATAATTGTTATTATTAAAGGTATTCCAACAATTAAAGTAATATAAACAACTTGCTTAATTAGTTTCCCTATTCCAACTATTGGAGAAGAGTTTTCTATAAAATCTAGGTCAAATAGGAAAAAAACTTTCCATATTGATAAAAAGTCTCTTACAAAAAAAGGTAATGTACTTAAAACGCATAATCCCATAATCAATGTTGTGAAGACAAACATTTCCTTTGAAGATAATACCTGACCATCTTCTGCAGCTTTTTCAAGTTTTTTGGCTGAAGGTTCTTGGGTTTTTTCTTGTGAATCATCTTGTTCAGCCATTTAAAAAATACTCTGCGGTGGAGAATGAAGAACATTATCAATTATATTTATTGCCATTCCTGTTATATCAGAAAAAGCGTTTGATATTGGTCCTACTGCGCCATATAAAAATATAAATACACTAATTAAAGTGATGGGAAAACCAAATGAAAAAAGATTTAAGGAAGGTGCTGAACGAGTTATTACTCCAATTGAACATTGAATTAAGAGTAATCCACCAACCACTGGAAGCATTATTAGTGCTGCTAAATATAACATTTTACCAAATGTATCTACACCAACTTGACTTATTTCTGAAAAATTTAAAGTCATACCAATAGGTAAATAAGTATAACTTTCTAATATCATCTTAATTAAATATAAATGTCCATCTAAAGATAAAAAACATGAGACAAGAAACAATGAAAGTATTGAACTTAATACAAGCGTTTGCCCTCCTGATTGTGGATCAACCATATTTGCCATTGAAAGACCAGCAGTAGATGCAATTTTTTCACCCGCTAATGTTGCTGAAGCAAATAGAATATTTAAAATCAGACCTACAGATAAACCAATTCCTATTTCCGATAAAATTAATAAGAATAATTTAAATCCTTCAATCTGATTAATATCAGGAACCTTAATTACAGGAAATAAGAACGCCGTTATAGCTATACTAACAACTATCCTAGCTTGTAAAGGTATTGAACTGCTTGAAAAAAAAGGTGCACTTATTAAAAAAGATGAAATACGTAAAGACGCAATAAAGAAAATTATTAAATACTGTGTTAAGTTAAATAAATTTAAACCAGGTATATTAAATTCTGTTCCATTCATTATAAATTACCTTTAAATTTAATTTTGCCCAACGCCTGCAACTTGATCAAAAATAAAGGCAAAGTATTCTGTTAAACCCATCATCAGAAAGTTACCAAAAAGACCTATGCCTAATAAAACTATCACAACTTTAGGAACAAAACTTAAAGTCATTTCATTAATTGAAGTAGCCGCTTGGATGATACCGATAAAAAGTCCAATCCCTAAGGCAAGTGCTAATAATGGACCCGCAATATACACAACCTGATAGAAGGCCATGGCTAACATACTAACATTTTCATCAAAAGTCATTGTAACTATCCTGCCGCAAATGTACTAACAAGAGAGCCAACTGTCATGCTCCAGCCATCTACGAGTACAAATAATAAAAGTTTAAAAGGAAGAGCAACAAGCATAGGTGATAACATCATCATACCAAGAGACATTAAAATAGAAGAAATCACCATATCAATAACAAGAAATGGTAGAAAAAGTAAAAATCCAATTTGAAACGCTGTCTTAAGCTCGCTTGTCATAAAAGCTGGTAAAGCAATCCTAAATGGTATGTCTTTAACTTCTTCAAATTTGTCTAATCCTGCAAGTTCAGAAAACATAATTAAATCACTTTTTCTAGTGTTTTTTACCATAAAACTTTTCATTGCTGCACTTGCCGTTTCAAGAGCAACATCTGCGGGCATTGTTTTTTCCATATATGGTAAAGCTGCATTATCATAAACTTTGTTAAAGGTTGGAGCCATTATAAAAAAAGTAAGAAAAAGAGAAATGGCTATTAAAACTTGATTAGGAGGTGTTTGTTGAGTACCTAAAGCTTGTCTTAGTATAGACATAACTATAATAATTCTAGTAAAACTAGTCATACCTAAAACTAAAGAAGGAAGCACAGTTAAACCTGTCATTAACAATAATATTTGTAATGGAAAAGAGTACTCTGTATTATTTCCATTAGTAGAAACGTTTAAAGCAGGGAAACCTGAAAACGCACTTTCTCCAAAAGCTTGAGATGCAAAACCACTTATAAATAATATACCAGTGGATAAAGAAAGAACCTTTAAAAATTGATATATTCTGTTACTGATTATATCTTTTTCATTAGCAAACTGAATTCTTTTACTTGGCTGAGGACATATTGCTTTACGCATTATTACCCCCCTTCTTATGAGCTGATAATAAGTCAGATATATTTACATGTTGTAATGGTTTTCTTTCAGATATTTCACTTTTAAATGATTTAGATGGATTTTCATTAATTTTATTATTTGGAGCATTAATAATATTTCTATTTTCTAAACTTACTTCGGATACGACTTCTTTAATCACTTGAGTTAAAGTTCCTCTGCCCGACTTATGACCAACAAAAAAGAATTTTTCTTCTCCAACTTTAAAAACATAAGAAAGGTAACCATTTCTCAAAGGAGAATGATGTAGAATCTCTAAATATTCTTGTTTTTTTATTATTTTTTTAAGAGAACCACTTTTAACTTTTATTACGAAACCAATACCCGCTAAAACCAACAAAAATAAAATTGTAATTATTGCAGTAGTGAAATCTGGAACTGATTGTGACATATTAATACTTCCTTTACATTTGATGTATAGAAGCAAGAAGTATGCCAAAATATATTATATTAAGTCATTGATTTTACTTGTTTTTTATCGTCAATTTTTTGTATATTATAGTTTTTGAACGCGGTTTTCTGGGTTTGTTACTTCAGTAAACCTAATACCAAATCTTTCCCCAACCATTACTACTTCGCCTTTTGCAATTTGCACTCCATTAGCTAATATATCCAATGGATCTCCTGCTAATCGCTCTAGTTCAACAACAGAACCTTCATTAAGCTTAAGTAAATCTTTAATTTTTAACTCTGTGGAGCCAACTTCAACCGTAAGTTTAACTTCAATATTTTCTAATACCTTAAGATTTTCAACAGTTGCATCATTAGATTTAGTCTCTTCATTAACAGCTGTAGATTCATTTTCTGCCATTTTAAACTCCAAATATTATTATAATCTATTTTTTAAACTTACTGCAACTTGCCCATTAGTTTCACCAATCTC
>Ga0209830_10000601_pt1 | contig 36864 bp, 52 predicted proteins | sample ArcticOcean_MG_C_12_FD_187439 | JGI IMG/M metagenome (GOLD analysis project Ga0209830, IMG submission 187439) | Marine microbial communities from western Arctic Ocean - ArcticOcean_MG_CB8_130 (SPAdes) (version 2) | ecosystem: Environmental > Aquatic > Marine > Oceanic | place: Arctic Ocean...
TGCACTCTCAGCATCCTCTCATGGGTGTTTACTCTAATGTCTTTATGCGCTTAGGCGGTGAGGACTGGATACTAGAGTGGGCTAGAGAGAACCCCAGTAAATACCTTAATCAACTTGTTAAGATGGTGCCTAACCTACAACCCACTCAGGGCTTGGTCGGTGATGTAAACATCCGTATTAGCAATGACCTTCCCCGATCAGGACTAGATGACTAATGGCAAATAAAAAGCCTTGTTATATTTGTTGTGACGATAATTATTTGCTTAACCGTGATGGCGTTATTTGTGCGCTTTGCAACGAAAACACAAACAGCGTTAACTACCTAAGATATTTATATAAATGTTGCCATTCTATTATTGGGGATAACAAAAATGAGTACATACAAAGAAAGACTCTATACTGCCAAACATGAATACATCTCTACTGAAGGTCATGGTGAGTGTGGTACTCGACTATGGTGGTGCATTGCACAAGTAGGTCACAGCTACACAAATATGGATGTTGAGAATTTGCGGTATCTGTTTCCTGTATTAACAAAGGAATCTGTTTTTGGTAAGGATTGGGCGTATATACTAGGTCACATTACCCAGTTCTTTATCGTGCCAACCATTGTCCTACAGATTCTTGCTGTGGCTAAGTCGCGCTAGTTATGCCTTTTAAAAGTCAAAAGCAACGCGCCTATCTTCATGCTAATGAACCCGCTATTGCTAAGAAGTGGGAAAAAGAAGAAACGCAAGAGTCTTTGCCCAAACGCAATCAAAGGGCTGCCACTAACCGACAAAAACAGCAGGCTAAAGTTATTAGAGGTTACTAACGTGAACCCGCATGAAACATCGTCTGAGTTTCATTTAAGCTATAAACCTCGTGAGCAGTTCCTGCCGTTTCACGGTCGTAGTGCGCGATTCAGCGCAATGGTCTGCCACAGAAGGGCTGGCAAGACAGTCTCCTGTATTGGTGAACTGGTTATCCGCGCCTTATATACAACTAAGACCCGCGCTAAGTTTGCTTACTGCGGCCCCTACCGACAACAAGCCAAAGAAGTAGCCTGGGAATACCTAAAGGAATTTACAGAAGGTATCAGGCGTGGGCCTCCCAGAGAATCTGATCTTAGGGTGACACTACACAACGGCTCAACCATTACTCTTTACGGTGCTGATAACCCCGATGCTCTTAGGGGATTGTACTTTGACGGTATTGTTTTGGATGAGTACGGTGACTGTAGACCGTCTTTGTGGGGAGAGGTTGTCCTACCAACCCTCTTGGACAGAAAAGGCTGGGCTGTGTTCATTGGAACACCCAAAGGTAAAAACCATTTTTATCAGATGGTAAAACGCGCTCAAGAAGAAGATAACTGGTATTACATGACATTAAAAGCCAGTGAGTCAGGGCTTCTTGATGATGATTCATTAAAAGAAGCTAGGGCTGAAATGACAGAAGCCCAATATGAACAAGAGATGGAGTGTTCTTTTGAAGCAGCCGTTCAAGGGTCATATTATTCTTCTTTATTAACAAAAATGGAACTTAACAACCAAATAGGCGAGTTTCCATACGACCCATTAGAAGAAGTTTATGTCTCGGCTGATCTTGGCTATACAGACTCTACAGCGTTTTGGTTCTGGCAACTTTCAGATACTGGCCCTATTCTTATTGATTACGAAGAATATGATGGGCAGTCTTTAGACTTTTATTTTGAGTTATTAGACGGAAAACCTTATAAATATCAAAGAATCTATCTTCCCCATGATAGCAAAGCAAAATCCTTGCAAACAGGCAGATCAACTATTGAGCAATTTGTAGATCACGGCTACCCTTGTAAAGTTGTTCCCAAGCTTAGTGTTCAACATGGCATTGACGCAGTAAGACTACTATTGCCTCAGTGTAAGATAGATAAAGCTAATTGTTATTCAGGAATTGAGGCGGTGAGGGCTTACAGCCGTTCCTTTAATGAAAAACTCCAAAGCTATAGCGATCACCCTCGGCATGACTGGGCAAGTAATGGCTCAGACTCACTACGCTACTTTGCCTTAGTAACAGAATTAAGCAAATCAGAAACAGAAAGCACAGAAGACATGGAAGAACCCTTGTTAACTAAACCTGAGTATTCTTTAGATCAACTGTGGAAAGACAAAAAAGAAGACAACTGGCGCTCAAGCATTATTCGTATTTAGTAAAATGCTGCAACATAGACAATGTGTAAATTGTAAGATACGATTAAAATTTAACCAATAGGATATAATTATGAACGGAATGCACCCACAAGGAATGCCACCACAAGGAATGCCTCCTCAGGCTCCTCAAATGATGCCGCCTCAAGGACAACCTCAAGGACAGCCTCAAGGACAGCCTCCTCAGTCAGCAGAAATGCCTCCTATGCACATGATGCCTGATGGCACAATGATGCCTGGGCCGCCTATGGGACAAGACCCTGCTCAACCGCAGATTGACCCAATGCTTGCTCAAATGATGCAAGCGCAAGCTATGCGTCAAGGTCCACCACAAGGGCAAATGCCTCCGCAAATGCCACCACAAGGGCAGATGCCTCCGCAAATGCCTCCACAGGGAATGCCTAGTGGATATTAATATAGAAGAAACCACTGTTGTTGAAATGGCTTCCCCTAAAAAGGAAAAATCTCCAGCACAGTGGCATCAACACTGGCAAAAAGAAATGGATGCCTGTGAAAAACGACTAAGGCGCTATAAAAAACAAGGCGCTCAAGTTGTTAGCCGATACCTTGATGATCGACAGGGACAAATAGACTTGTCTTATGATGCGTTGCGAGGAGGGGCAACTCTTAACTTGTTTCACAAAAATATTAGCACAACATTAGCAATGCTTTACGGAAACACTCCTTCTGTTGAAGTAAGCCGTGAGCATTCTGATCCTGATGACGATATTGCGCGAGTAGCATCGTTAATGTTTCAAAGAATGCTAGAAAATGACATTGAGCCTAGTGGCGAAGACTTATCAACTGTCCTTAAAGCTTCTTTACAAGACAGATTGTTGCCTGGAATGGGTACTGCGCGGGTTCGTTATGAAGTAAATACAACAACAGAAATAAATCTTAATCCTCAAACCATGCAAATGGAAGAAATTGAAGTTTTAGACTACGAAAGTGCTTGTATTGACTATGTTCACTGGCAGGATGTTTGTTGGGGCTGGGGTAGAACATGGAAAGAGATACCTTGGTGGGCTTTTCGCAGTTGGATGACAAAAGATGAAGTTACAGAGCGTTTTGGCGAGCAAATAGCCAAGAATATCGAGTATAAAAATCAAACTGCCGATGGCGATAGAAAATCAAGCAGTAATAGCGACCCAGAGCAAAAAGATAACATTCAAAAGGCTGAAATTTGGGAAATCTGGGAAAAAAAGACTAAAAAGGTGTATTGGTTCTCTCAGGGAGCTGATTTGATCCTAGATATGCGTGATGATCCTCTTGAATTAGAAGGATTTTGGCCTATGCCCCGCCCTATGGTGGCAAACCCCACAACTACAATGTTTTTGCCTAAAGCCGACTTTCTTTTTGCTCAAGATTTATATAATGAGATTGATGAGCTTCAAGGGCGTATTGCCGTTATTACTCGCGCAATTAAAGTTGTTGGCGTATATGACAAGTCTGCTGGAGATTCGGCAGGGCGTATGCTAAAAGAAGGCGTTGAAAATGATTTAATACCTGTTGATAACTGGGCCATGTTTGCTGAAAAAGGCGGATTGCAAGGCGTTATTCAATGGTTTCCCGTTCAAGAAATTGTTGGCGTTCTTCAGACCCTACAAGCTGTGCAGCAAACTAAAGTAGAACAGTTATATGAAATAACAGGCATGAGCGACATTATGCGTGGCGCGAATACAGATCAGTATACTTCTGGTGGCACTCAGGCTATAAAAGCCAAGATGGGTAGTATTGGCATTCAAGCCTTACAAGAGGAATTTGCTCGGTTTGCCAGTGATCTTGAAGGACTTAAAGCTGAAATAATTTCTAAACATTTTAGCAAAGAAAGCATTGTTACTCAGTCTAATGCAGGTTTTTTGCCTGAATATGACAAGCCAAAAGTTGCTCCTGCTCTTGATCTAATGCAAAGCGAAGATATTAGATGGCGCGTTCAAATACGCCCAGAATCTATTGCTATGGTTGATTATGCTCAAATTCAATCAGAAAGGTCAGAGTTTTTAATGGCTATGTCTCAGTACATTCAGGCCGCTTCTGGTGCTGCTCAAGCTATTCCAGGTTCACTTCCAATCTTAATGGAGCTGATGAAATGGAGCCTTGCTGGTTATAAAGGAGCAGAATACCTTGAAGGAACTTTGGATCATGCTATTGAGATTGCTAAGAAATCGCCTCCAGAAGGCGAGAATAAAGGCCCAAGCCCAGAACAACTAAAAATGCAGATTGAGCAAATGAAGTTGCAGGGAGCGCAAGTTAAGCAGCAGGGCGAGCTGGCTAAGATACAAGCTAAGTCTCAGGCTGATATTCAAACTCAGCAAATGAAAATTCAGGGCGAAATGCAAAAAATGCAGATGGATTCTGAAAGAGATATGACTCTTGCAGAAAAACAAACTCAGAACAGGCTGATGGAAATAGCGCGTGAGATGCAAGCTTCTATGTCTGAGATACAAGCTAACATGCAAGCAAACATTGCTGTCGAGGAAGCTCAGGCTCGTTTTGATATAGCCTCGCAAGAAGTAAACCATGAATACAACATGGACGAAATGTATACTCAAGCTCGGCTAAAGGAAAAGGAATAATGGCGCGTTTTATTCAGCATCCAATAACTTTAAAGCTAGTGCCAGCAGAAGAATATTGCCGTCCTTCTTCTCATAGTCACAATATTCACGGTGATATAGTTTCATTTGTATCTCCAATAGATCAGTCTGTTATTTCTGATCGAAATCAACTTAGAGAGCATAATAAAAAACATAATGTTGTAAATTCGGCAGAGTTCGATCAAAACTTCCTCGATAAAAAGCGAGTGGAGCGAGAAAGAATCCTAAGAGGTGAACATACATCTCAGGAAAAACTAGCTCGTAAACAAGAGATTTACGAAACTATAATTAGAGCAGAAAGGGCGAATTAAAATGAATGAAGAAATAGAATCAGACGACATTAACTTGGAATTAGCGGCTGCATGGGATGCTGCAAATGGAGCTGGCGATCCAACTGAATCAGATGAAGGTCTTTTATATGATCCTGTTGATGAGCCTGTTGAACCCATTGCTGCACAAGATGAAAATAACTTTTCTGAAGAAGTTGAGTATGAAAATCCTGAGCCAATTAGCCAAGAAGCAGCAAATCTCGATCAATCTCCTGTTGGATTATCTCCAGAGGCAAGAGAAGAATGGGCTAATACTCCTCCAGCAATAAAAGAGCATCTTGCTCGTAATGAACAGCGCATGGAAGGAATGGCTCAAAAATTTGGAGCTAATTCTAAACGCGCCGAAGCTATGGATAGGTCGCTTGCGCCTTATTCTCAACTATTTGCTATGCATGGCGGAGGCAATGAAGTTCTTCCAGTATTGTTACAGTCTGCTTCTCAACTGCAAATGGGAAGTGGCCCTCAAAAAGCGCAAGTTGTAGCTGGAATTATTAAGCAGTTTGGTGTGGATATACGGACTTTAGACTCTTTGTTAGTTGGCGAAGCTCCTCCTCCAGAAGTGCAGCGGCAATCAGAAGTTCAATTGGCTGTTCAGCAAGCTGTAGCACCTTATCAGCAACACATGCAGCAGTTTGAGCAGCAACAACAACAGCAGCAGCAGCATGTTCAAAATCAAATTGCTGGAGAAGTAAATAACTTTGGTTCTCAGAATGAGTTTTATAATGATGTTCGTTCTGAAATGGCTGATTTAATGGATATGGCCGCTAATCGCAATCGGCAGATGTCAATGGAAGAAGCCTATTATACGGCTTGCATATCTCATCCTCAGATTTCTAAAATAATTCAATCTAGACAATCGCAACAATCTGTTCAAAAGAAACAGAGAGCAGCCTCTAGTGTTCACGGTAACTCAGGCGGGTCTATGTCGAGCAATACTCCTGGCAGCGTTGAAGCAGCTTTAAACTTTGCGTGGGATAATGCTGGACGAATGTAGTTAATAGATGTATATTCTCTGTACAGTTCCAATTATGTGAGGTTCTGTATAGAAAATAAGCAACAAAAGGCCATTCAAGCGGTCTTACAACTGAAGGGCTATTCAAGCGGTTCCTTCTAAGTATTCAGCCATTCAAGCGGCAGAATAAAGTGTAATTAACCTTATTACCTTTTAACTTAGGAGATAGCCTCATGGCAAATCCAAACATTAGTGACATTCTTGCCACTACAATTGAATCGCGCAGTAAAACTATTGCCGACAACGTAACTAAAAACAATGCTGTTCTTATGCGTTTGTCTCAGAAAGGCAAAATTAAAACCTTTTCTGGTGGTTCACAGATTCTTCAAGAACTTTCTTTTGCTGAAAACAGCAATGGCGGCTGGTATTCTGGCTACGACATTTTGCCTGTTGGCGTAAGTGACGTTATTAGTGCTGCTGCTTTTCAAATCAAGCAGGCTGCTGTTCCAGTAGTTATTTCTGGTCTTGAAATGCTGCAAAACGCTGGCCGAGAAAAAATGATCGACTTGCTTGATGCTCGTCTTTCAGTAGCTGAGTCAACGCTTTCTAACCTGATTTCTATTGGCTTGTACTCTAATGGTACTGCTGCTGGCGGCAAACAGATTGACGGACTTGATCTGGCTGTTTCTGAAACACCTACTACTGGTACTTATGGCGGCATTAACCGCGCTACTGCTGGTAATGAGTTTTGGCGCAATATGATCGTTTCTTCTGGTGCTATTCCTGATGTAACTACAATTCAAGGATTTATGAATGATCTTTGGGTTCAGCAGGTTCGCGGCACTGATCGTCCTGATTTGATTATGACGGATAACTCTGTGTGGAGTACCTATATGGAATCACTGCAAGCGCAACAGCGTTTTAGCTCTCCTGAAACTGGTAGCCTTGGTTTTGCAAGCATCAAGTTTATGGATTCTGATGTAGTTCTTGATGGCGGCATTGGTAATGCTTGTCCTGCTGGAACAGCGTTTTTCTTAAACAGCGATTACATCCATTATCGTCCTCATTCTGGGCGTAACATGGTTCCACTGTCACCTAACCGTCGATATGCAACTAACCAAGACGCAGAAGTGCAGATTCTTGCATGGGCTGGTAACTTGACTTGTAGCGGAGCGCAATTTCAAGGCCGTCTTGATCTGACAGCATAAGAAGTTCGCCCGAATGGGAAGGGGCATTTGCCCTTTCCTATTCTTTAGGGGGTAAAATCCCCTCTTTTTGGAGAAATATATGTCATATAACGCAAGTCCTACATTTTTTGACGATTTAACTTCTGCTGGTTCCAGGCAGACAGAAACGGGAATTACACAAGTAGTTTGGGAGTCAGGCGGTAACGCAGCAGCTTCTAATGCTCACGGTCTTGGAATTGACGTTGCTGGCGGAGCTTTACCAGCAAAAACAGGTTTTAATGGCATTGGCATGAACTGGACGCTGTTAGACCAAGAAGCAGCAGCTAGAACTCCTCAAGTATCACAAGTAATTGGTGGAGTAGGTTTTGTGCCAAGAAGCGGAAATGTAGCAACAACTTGGGATACGACTCAAGTCTTGTACACGCCTGAAGGCGCAGCAAGCTCTGGTGGAATTTCTGGCAATGGCAGTGCTGTTTCGCCATTAATGTCTATTAATACTGCTACTAACCAAGCTGATGTAAGCGATGCTCCTGTTTACGATGCTTACCCTACTATTGACGGTCAAGCACATTTGGCGGCACTAGGTACAGGCTGGGTTTCAGTATAAGGAAAATAGCTTATGCCTAATGCAACATACTTTTATTCTTCTGCCATTCAAGGTGGAGATGCAGCAAGAGCCAGAACGCCTAATGCTCAGTGGTATAATGGAGCCAATCCTAATGCTGGAAATAATTCTGGCATTGGGATTAATATAGGCGGAGGTTCTTTGCCTGAAGTTACGGGCAAAAATAGTATTGGTTATAACTGGACACTATTACAGCAACGATATAATATTTTTGCGCCATCGATTCTTGTGCCAAGAACGCCTCAAGGAGCATGTCCTGTTGGGTGTTATGCTAATGTTTCTAGAACTGGAAACGTAGCGACAACATGGGATACAACTCAAGCTCTTTATACTCCTGCTGGTGCGGCAAGTTCTGGCGGAGATGCTAGTGGTTATATGCAATTTGGCTCAATTAATGCTGCAACAAATCCTGATAATGTAGAAGGCGCTCCTGTTGAAGGCGCAGCTCCTGTTTCAACGGGCAATGCCACTTTAGCTACATTAGGTGCTGGCTGGGTAGCAGTACCTTAAAAATACTGGGGCATTTGCCCCTTTACTCAAAACCCCGCAGAGGGTTTAACTAAAAGGCGAAAACTATGTTAAATGAAGCAGATTACGGACAAACCGATTTAGCAATGAATCGAGGATCAAACGCTGGCGATGAAACACTGGTAGTAAAGTTTTATACTTTTGCCCGTCATAGCCTTCCTAAATCTAAAGAAGCAGGTAGGCCAATTTATGAGGACGTTCCTTATATTAAAATTATGTCTCCTGGAAACAGGGATAGTGTTGTTGAGCGTCCTGCCCGTGAAGCTGACAAGCATCGATTTCCTCAACATTGGAGAAACTTTCAAGCAAGGGAAAACCAAGACGTTGTAGAAGGAACGCCTTTGTCTGAATGGCCTGCTATACAAGGTTCTCAGGTAGAAGAACTAAAGTTTATGCACGTTTTAACATTAGAGCAGCTTGTTGCTATGAGCGATGTAAATGCTCAAAATATTAGAGGCGTATACGCTTTAAAAGAAAAAGCTCAGAAGTATTTAGACAACGCTAAAGAAGGGCTAGCAAGTGAAGCGTTAGCTGAACAGCGCGATATTAACGCAGAGCTGTTAGAGCGTCTTAAAGCTCTTGAAGACAATGCTCCAGAAAAACCTTCTTCTAAGCGTGGCCGCCCTAAAAAAGCTGAAACACCACTAAAGGAATAAAAAATGGCCCGATATTTGGAAGTGAATACTATTATCAACCGAGCTGCGGTTGAGATGGGATTATTGCCCTCTGAAGACCCAGCATCAGATACGGGCGATACATTTATCCAAATGGTCGGGTTATTAAATTCTTCTGGGCAAGAGCTGTGCGAGTTAAATGATTGGCCTATATTAATAAAGACCTATTCTATTCTTACTACAAGCGCTGACACTGGCTCTTATGACTTGCCTGATGATTTTAATTACATGATAGATCAGACAGGTTGGGACAAGACACGAAGGCTGCCTATTGGCGGCCCTTTGTCTGCTCAAGAATGGACATATCTTAAAGGGCGAAATCTATTTAATAAAACTATCTACGCTTGTTTTCGGCAGTTAGATGGCAAATTTGATTTATTTCCTAATCCTCCGCCTGACGGCTTAGATATTAGCTTTGAATACGTTAGTAGAAGTTGGTTAAAAGAACAAGGGGCAGACACTGCAACTAGAGATACCATAAATTCTGGGACTAATGTTTGCTGCCTTGACCCTTTGTTGTCTATTAAGTTTTTAAAATTAAAGTTTTTACAAGCTAAAGGATTTGATTATTCTGCTGCTGCAATGGAATTTGATACGTTGCTTGGCGGAAGAATTGGTAAATCTACAGGCGCACAAGTTCTTAATGCTTCTTATGGCTCCAGAGGAATGCGCTATATAACTCCTTATGGAAATACTGGCGATACTGGGTTTGGGGCTTAAATGTTTTTAAAACAGCTAGTTGTTTTGTCAATGGTTTTTATATGACTTATCAGCGTAAGACAACATTAGGTCGCTACGGTAATCAACTTGCCCAGCCAACTGTTACTAGCTACACCTTTCCCGCAGCAGTAGGGGGCATCAATGCTCTTGATTCTTTGCTGCTAATGCCGCCAGAAGACGCAATATACACTTATAACCTAATGCCTAGCGAATATGGCATGAGGCTTCGTCAAGGCTATCGGGAGTGGGCTACAGGCTGTGTTGTTGATTCAGCAGTTAATAACGATGTTAGAACAATTATCCCTTTTGAATCCAATATACAAGATCAAGCCAACAACCGTATTTTTGGCGTTACAGCAGAAGGAATCTGGGACGTAACGCTATTTAACACTAATACTCCTGTTAGAAAAGCAACATTTGTACAGACTTCTGATCCTTCAGGGTACGGAGTATGGGCTGAGTTTACAGGCGATGCTGCTGGAGCAGGACTTAGAGGGCATTATTTATTCTATGCTGACGGTTTAAATGGCATTTGGCAGTATGAAGAAGCCACTGATGTATGGACGCAGCCTATCTCTGGCACTGGGGCGGGGGAATGGCATTACCTCGACAATCAAGACCCTCCAGTAGAACAGCCATTTCCTGTGGATAACGTGGCTTTTGTCATGGTGTTTAAACAGCGCATCTGGGTAATTCTTGAAGATGAAGATGATGCTTGGTATTTGCCTGTTGCTTCAATATCTGGGCAATTAACTAAGTTTAACTTTGGGTCTAAAATGCCTCATGGTGGAAACTTGCAGGGGTTATTTACTTGGACTGTAGATAGTGGAATTGGCGTTGATGACATGATGGTTGCTATTGGCCGTGGTGGTGATGTTATTATTTATCAAGGTGAAGACCCAGAAATTACTCCAACAGGAGGCACACCTTGGAGTACAAAAGGAAATTGGTTTATAGGCCAGACACCCAACAGTCGAAGGGTTGCCGTTGATTATGGCCCTGATTTGTATGTGTTATCAACTTATGGCCTTGTATCGCTTAATAACTTATTGCGCGGCGAACCCTTGTCGGGGAACATGCCTTCTAGAAAAATAAGCAGATTTTTAAGGGCAGATGTTAAGCAAGGTAATGCATCTCCTTCATGGCAGATGGTTGTTAATCCTTCTGATGGATTTCTTCAAATCATAACGCCTAAACCAAGCTCAACACCTTATATTCAATACAATATGAATACTCAGACAGGCGCTTGGGGATTCTGGGAAAGTGTGCCAATATTTAGTGCTGATTCTTTGGGCGGTGATTACATAATGGGCGGCCCAGATGGTGTTGTTTACATTAATGACGGCACTGTAGATGGCACAGAAATTGACAATGACAATAAATTTCAAAATGTTCCAAATCCAGCAGCTCCAGCACCTTGGACTGTTCCTGTTGCTCTTGAATTTCAGTGTGATGGAAGCCAAATTGCTGAAACCCAATATCAAACAGACTTAGCTACTGCTATTGTTTCAGACACTAGCTATAGTATTTCTTATAGAATAAAAGCAAATCCTTTAATTAATCTGTGGCAAAATGTTCCCACTGTTCCTCCTGGCGCAGAATGGAGTGTAGTTGGCTTAATAATTGCTTGTGACGGCACTCAAATAGCCGAAACGACTTACCAAGTTAATCTTGTTTCGGACTTAAAGGCGGGCGAGCGATATTCAATTTCTTTTGAAGTTGGACTTGCCGTAGGAACTTATAAATTATTAGCAGGGACAGAAATTGTTACTCCTTTTAGCTCTGGAGATAATAGTTATTCTTCTACTTTTGTTCCTCTTACTGACATTTCTACTATAAGCATAGTAGGAGATTCTAGTTTTAGTGGATTAGTTGGAAATATTAAAGCGGCTCTTTATGATGGAGCAGGAAAACATTCAATTTCTATTGGCACAGAGGTTATGGATAGCCCTATTTCTGGAAGCGGGTTATTTACTTCTACTTTTACTTCAACACAAACTAATACACAAATGGCTCTTGTGGGCGATGAGAATTTTACAGGCACATTTTATGACGTTAGTTTGCGTAAAACGTCTTTTGCTGGATCGCCTATTAATTTTAGGTGTTTAACTAGTTTCCAAGCCCCTGCTGGGCATTCTAATTTTACTCGCGTTGGCTTTATAAGAACAATAGGGTTAATTGCTGGCACTGCATCTCTGACAGTAAAAGCTGTTTATGATTATAATCTTGAAGAATATATATCACCTCCGCCTGTTACGGCAGCATTAGGAGCAACTGTTTGGGACAGCGCTGTATGGGATTCAGATTTATGGGATTTTAGTTTAAAAGGGAAATCTTTTATTTCTGGAAATTTAGGCATAGGACGATCTTTTGCTGTAGGCATGTCAGGCAGTGCAAGCACTCGGATTAATATAGTAGGCTGGGACGTATTATTTAATGTTGGAGGTTATTTATAATGATAAAATTTAAGCCTTTAACCGATCAAACTGAATGGGACTGGATGGCAAAAAGAGCTTCTCCAATGAGAGTCGAAGATTCTCAAGGATTAGTTGCTTACAATGAGGCTACAGGTGTTATTTCTGGCATTGTTGTTATGGATAGTTGGACTAAATCAGGGTGTCAGGCTCATATAGCCATTGATAACCCTATGTGTATACGAGCAGGACTGTTGCGAGAAGCTTTTTTTCATATTCATGTAACGTGTGACCGCAAATATGTTTTTGGAACAGTCCCTGCTGGCAATAAAAAAGCTTATGATTTTGATTTAAAAATGGGTTTTGAAGAAGTTGCTCGAATTCCTGACGGATACGCAGAAGGTGTAGACTATATAATAATACGCATGTCGAGAGAAAATAATCCTTGGCTGCCTAAACGCATAGAACAAAAGGAAGCAGCATAATGAAATCGCAAGTAACAGGTAAAACTTGGGGTAATATGAGTAATGCTGAACAAGCTGCTCATGTTATTGCTAGGGCAGAAGATAGAAGTGGTTTTACCTCTGAACAAATACAAGCTGGGCAGCAGTGGCTGAATGAAAACATTGGGAGCGCTAAAAAACAAACAGCATTATTTGTTAAAGTTCGTAAGGCGGCCTTAGCCAGAGTAGAAGATGGAACATTTGCCAATCCAGATGAAAATGCTGCCGACAGAGCTGTACTAGTAGGCAATGCAGCAACTGGCGGAACTCCTTCTGGCCCTAACAACATAGGCCGAGGTTCGGAGCCTTCAACTGGTGTTGGATTTCGTGATCCTATTGATATGTCTCCTTATTCGCTGGTAAGCCCAAACGAAAATAATTTTGCTCTTGAGGGGCAAACAAGTGGGGCATGGGACAATAATAAAGGATGGACTCTTTGGAACCCAGAAACAGGAGAGTTCCAAAGCTTTTCTGATCCTGGAAGCACTTCTGGAGTAGGAGGAAATGATTTTAGACCTGGAAATGGAATAACAGGATACTATACTAATCATCTTGGAAAATTTGTGCTGGGGATATTGCCTTCAGCATCTACAACAATAAAGTTGGACAATCCAACAGGTGAGCATGATGGGTATATAGCTTTGCCTCCTTCAAATCAAACACCAGTTCAGCCTCCTACAGGTCAGCCTCCTACAGGTCAGCCTCCTACAGGTCAACCTCCTACAGGCGGCCCTCCTACAGGCGGCCCTCCTACAGGGCAACCGCCACCTTATGTGCCGCCGCCTATTCCTACTTTTCCTGTCTATCCTACCGTCTCATACGATAACGTACCTCCGCCTACGGGAGATGGCGAATTTTTAGAAGGAAATCCTCCCGCAGACACATCATGGGACTGGGATTATTTTAGAGAAAAAACTCCCGGAGATAGGATGTGGGGAGGCTATGATACAGATTATCAAGCCTTTGAACGCTATCAACCAGGCCAAGATACTCCTTGGGGAATGCCTAATATCCAAGGCGGAAATGATGAATTTTATCAGCAACAAACTGCTAATTACATGCGCGAGCAACAAGGGTTTTTAAACAGGCAGCGTAATAGTCAAAGAGCCGCATACGAAGCAGAAAGTAATCCTTATGAAAATTGGATGGCTGGCGAAAATGATTGGAGCTGGGCAAATAACGGGAAAGGATTGCCTACCGTTACAATGGGCGGAGGAGAGCCACCTCCTCAGACGTTTAAACTTAGACAAGGCTTTACAAGAGACACTAGCAATTTAGGAATATTAAACTCGTTAAGCTCGCTTGCTGCTTTTAGCAGTAAAGCCGATCAAGAAAAAATAACAAACTGGAGCCAGACAGATGCCAATGGGAATAATCCTTCTGACGCTTTTAACTGGGCAAGACAAAATAACCCTAATGATTTTATTCAGGGTTTTGGTTCTAGTTTGGGGGCTGACAACAAGCCATTTTTAACTAAAATTATGAACAATCTTTATATTGGAAGCGGCACAGGGCCACAAGCTCCATCAGGATATGCTAATCCTATTGGATGGGGCAACAATTATACTAACGTAGCGGCAAGCGGAGAATAACATGGGTGGAAAAAATAATATGCCAGATTTTGGTGCGCTTGCGGCAGGCCAAGGCGAAGAAAACGAGGCCGTAATTCGCAATCAGATTTATGCTAATCGCCCTACGCAATATACTCCGTGGGGAGCCAGTGCTTGGGAAGCTACTGCTGGAATTGATCCTGCTACTGGGGAGGCAGTTACTAATTGGGCAAATACTATGGCTTTAAGTCCTGAGCTTCAGGACATATATAACAAGCAAGTAGCTATTCAAGGCGGCAGAACGGATATTGCTGGAATGCTTACAGGACGTATGGGAAGTACGTTTGGCACACCAATGGAATTAAGAGGCGTTCAAGATATAGCTTATGCGCCTCAAACAGATTTTACCTTGACTGAGCCTGACATTGGCAATGCTTACGGAACTCGTCAAGCTGCTGAAGATGCCGTATATGGGCAGGCTATGTCTCGCATTGCCCCTCAACAAGAATCTCAAAGAGGTTCTTTAGAAATGAAAATGCGGAATCAGGGATTAAAACCTGGAGATGCAGCATGGCAAAATCAGATACAAAGTCAAGGACAACAATTTAACGATCAAAATAATCAAGCCTTGTGGAGTGCTAATCAAGCTGGAATGGCTGAATCTTCACAAATGTATAATCAAATGATGGGTCAGCAACAGAACAGATACAATCAGGCTATAGGAGCTAATAATCAAAACTTTAATCAGGCAATGACTCAAAGCCAGTATTCTAATCAAATACGTCAGCAGCAACTTACTGAAGCAATGCAGTTACGAGGATTTGAGCTTAATGAAATCAATGCGTTGTTAAGCGGGCAACAAGTTGGAATGCCTCAAATGCCTAGTTTTGCTCAGGCTGGAGTTGCACAACCTGCTGATATTATAGGAAGTGGTGTAGCACAGGCTAATGCTGATGCGGCCGCTGATCCTACTAACGCATTAATTAACGCAGCGGGTACAGTTGCGGCGGCAAAAGTTTCTGACCGCAGGTTAAAATATAATATTAAACGCATTGGAACTAACAAAGGCTATCCTTGGTATAGCTACAATTTAAAATATGATGGTTCCGCGCATGAAGGTGTTATGGCAGATGAAATTCCTGAAAAATACACCATAGATTTCGGTGGATTAAAGGCCGTTAATTATGGCGCATTGCTAGGAGAATAAAGTGACTGAGCTAGAAAGACAAAGAATGCTTGCAGCTATTACGCGAAGTAACAATGCGTATACAGGCGCAGCTAATCCTACCCTTGCAAATGTAGGCCAACAGGCTGTGAACGCAGGAACAACTTCAGGTATGGTGAGTGGCTATGTGGATGCAGCAAAAGCTCAATCAGAAAGAGAAAATGCTGAAGCTATGGCGAGGTCATTTAAAGGCCAAGAATCTAACATAGCCTCACAAAGAGCTAGAGCTGCAAGTCTAAGAGGTAAAGGTATGCCTCAAGCTAGAATGGTAGGAGAAGGCAGATGGGCTACACTAACACAGCCTAACTGGGGTGAGCAGTTAGAGGGCGTAACTAATCAGCTTGTAGGCGGCTATTTAGAAGGTCAGGCAAGGAAAGATGCTGAACAGCTAGACGTAGATGTGACTGAGCAAGCTGGCTTGGTATTGTCAGCAGAAGCAGCAGAAGAAGAAGCAGCGTTAGCTTTAGAAGCCAGCCTTGCAGAGCAAGCTCAATCAAATTTTGAAGCAGGAGAATTAGCTAAAATAACAGCGGCAACAGTTGAAAATGACCGTGATGTTGAAGCAGCTAAAGTGGCTGCTGGCGTAAGTGCAGGGGAAAACTCTGAGGCATTCAACAAATTAAAAATGAAAAGAAATGATGTAGCGTATTATGTGCCAAATGAAGAAGGAGGAGTTGATATTCTTAATATGCAACAAGATGGGCATGGAAATTATTATTCAACTTCAAATGAGTTAATGCCAGAAGCTTTTGTTAAAGATGTGCTTCCAGGTTTAACAGAAGTAGTTTATGGAAGTCAAAATACTTCTAAACCGCCTACTCCTAAAGAAATTGAAACAACTGAAGAACGGGAAGCGACACAGACACAGACTTTAATAACAAACGATGTGGCAACTGATTTGCTAGGTCAGCCAGAACAAATGATGGCAGCAAGTGGGCCTTTTTATGATCCTAAAAAAATAGCAACTGATTATATGGCTCCAATATTTGGCTTGGAGGAAGAACAAGCAACTGGAATGCAAATGACTAATGTTAGTTTAGAAGCGGCAGGGCCAATATTAGCAAAATTAGGTATAAACCCTACTGATAAAGATTTAGCTATTGCTATGGAAGCATCACCTAGTCGCTCTAACGAACCTGCCTCAATGTATAGATGGTATAAAACGCAATGGATGCCAACTCTTATAGCAAAAATAAAACAATACAATCCTGGAGCTAAAGGAGAAGAAATGGCTGCACAAGCACAAGCAGAAATGATGGACGCATACGAAAAAGGATTTGAAAAATATAATAAATTAAAAAATGACCCTATTTTTAGTAATGTTAGAAATGCTTTGTCTTCTGAAGAAGCTGGTTGGGAGTTAGTGCCATGAGTGTTGTTTATAGCATGAAAGCTCCAGATGGAACTGTTGTAAAAATTAAAGGGCCAGAAGGAGCAACAAATGAAGAAGTTGCTCTTAAAGTTAGAGAATTACAAACTAAAAACAGAAAAGAAGAACCTTGGTATGAAGATTTTGGTGAAGGTATAGGTTTATCAGGTCTTGAAACTTATCATGGCGTTCGTGATCTTGCTGGCATTCCTGCTGAAAATGCTAATGCTCAACTTGAAGATTGGAGACAAGATGCAGGGCAAAGCGGTTGGGGAACTGCGGGACAAGTTGTAGGTGAGCTAGGCCAGATTATAGCTCCTGGAGGTGCGCTTTTAAAAGCAGCAAAAGTAGCAGGAAAAACAAAAAACGCTATGCAAGCAATAGAGGCTAGCAAAAAAGCAAAAGCACTTGTTACTGCGGGTGTTGATGGCGTTATTGGAACGGGATTAGCGGCATCACAAGCCCCTGATATAGGAGAAACAAGAGCAGGTAATGCAGAAAGTGCTGCTATAGGCGCACTTGGAGGCGAACTTGCGGGGAAAGTGCTTTCAAAAGCAGTAAGAGGTATAAATGTAAGTGATGCAGGTCGCAGGATTATGGATGCTGGTGCTTATTTAACTCCTGGACAAGCTTCTAACAATAAAATTTTAAAAGCTTTGCAGTCTATTGCAGAAGTTACTCCTGTTATGGCTCCTAGTGTAAGAAAAGCAGAAGAAAGAGCGTTAAAAGAAACTGCTGAATTAGTTTACAAAGGGGCTACTGCTCCTAATAAAAGAGTTTCTCAATCTGGCGTATTAGGTATAGCTGAATTAAAACAAGGTTTTGAAGAAGCTTATGAGGATGCGTGGAAAGGAGCTACGGCTATAAGCAACACAGCAAGAGTTAGATTTGTAGATGTAGTAGATGCTGCAAAAAATAGAGTCCCAGAAGCTCAACAAAAACAATTAGATAATATTGTTACAGATTTTGCCGAATTAACTACTGATATAACACCAGAAAAATTTAAAGCGTTAGACAATGTTTTAAGAAAACGCATTAACGCAGCCTTAGATGATTATGATTATCAAGAAATTTTAAAACAACTTAGAACTACTTTGCGTGATGGTGCGCCAAGTGGTGTTTTTGACAAATTACAAGCAGTAGACGCTCAATATGGAAGTTATCTTCTTGCTAAAAGTGCTGCTCAAAAATCTTTAAAAGACAGGGGAGAGTTTACTTCAAAAGAGTTAATAACTTCTTTGCAATCAAGCGGTGACGCTGCTGGGTATGGACAAGGGCCATTGCAAGAATTAGTAATGGATATAGCAGAAATATCTAAAAGTGCAGACGATCCTGCCCCTCTTTCATTTATGCGAAGAATTGCAGGTGTAGGTTTAGCTGTTCCTTTTGCACAAAAAACTGGCGATGCTGTACTCGGCAATACTGGACTTCAAAAAACTTTAGCGCAACAGTTAGATAAAATTCCAGATTACCTTAAAAGACCAGCAGCATTAGGCTCTACAAATAGACCAGAAAAAGAATATTAGTAACTAATTTAATACATGGCTATAGAAGCCGCAGGAGAATAAGTAATGCCACGCGATGCAGCAGGCTCATACACTTTAGTAGCAGGAAACCCAGTTCTTAGTGGAACGGTTATATCGTCTAGCTGGGCAAATACCACACTTAATGATGTTAGCACTGCGCTGACTGATTCTCTTGATCGTTATGGCAGAGGGGGCATGTTAGCTTCTTTCAGGTTTGCTGACGGCACTAAATTATTACCTTCTGCATCATTTGTAAATGAAACTTCCTCTGGCCTGTATAGAGAGGATAGCGGTGATGTTCGTATGGCGATCTTAACTCAAGACGTTATGCGCTGGCAGACATCGGGCGTTCAAATATGGGACAATGTTTTATTGCAGTGGTTTACAGTATCAACCGCCAATGATAATTTGCTTCCGCTAGACAACACATGGACAGGACTTAACACGTTCACTGGTGGCTTACTAAGCACAGGCGCAGGCGCTGACAGCTTCAGAGCTGGTACTAGTGCTGGAGCAACTACTCAGGGCGGGTCTAGTGTAGCTATAGGAAAGAACGCAGGCGAGACTACCCAAGCAGGGTCTAGTATAGCTATAGGCAGTAACGCAGGGAATGCTACACAGGGAAGCTCATCAATTGCTATCGGCAACCAAGCTGGCCTCACTGCACAGACAGCGCAGGCTGTAGCGATTGGATACTTTGCGGGTCAGACTACCCAAGGAGCAAATGGCGTAGCTGTCGGAAACAGTGCTGGACAGACAACCCAAGGCTCTAAAGGAGTAGCCATAGGCACTTCGGCAGGAAATATTTCCCAAGGAGTGGAGTGCGTAGCCATAGGCTATGAGGCAGGCTATACAGGGCAGATCACTACCGCTGTTGCTGTCGGAAGGAGAGCAGGTTACTCTAATCAGTCCATAAACGCCTCTGCTTTTGGTAACTTGGCAGGCTATTCAGACCAAGGAGACGCCTCTGTTGCTGTCGGACGCGCAGCGGGGCAAACTACACAGGGAGATAACTGTGTCGCTGTGGGCTACGAGGCTGGCAAGACAACACAGGGCAACAATTCTACGGCTGTTGGCTACAGGTCAGGCTATACCGGACAACTGACTAACGCTGTAGCTGTAGGTACGCAATGTGGCTACTCAGGCCAAAGCGCAAAGGGTATCGCTGTAGGCTATCAATGTGGCTACTCAGACCAAGGCTCAGACTCAGTAGCCATTGGAAGCGCTGCTGGAAAGACGACACAGGGCGGCGCTTCTATCGCTATCGGTAAGTCTGCTGCTACTTCAGGGCAGCTTAACAACGCCGTAGCTATCGGTAACGCTGCTGGCAGCACAGGTCAACAAGGACAAGCTGTTGCCATAGGGCTGTATGCTGGGCAGACTACTCAGGGACTCAACGCTATCGCTATCGGCAACAGGGCTGGGCAGACTACTCAAGCTGCCGGCAGCATTGTCATAAACGCCACCGGCAGCGCTAGGAATGCTGTCAGCGCAGGAGACGTAAAGATAGAGTCTTCAACAGCTTGGCTCAGGGCATCTGGTGCCAACTGGACTTCCTCTGGTACTACAGGCAACGTGTCCGACATACGCCTGAAGGAGAACGTAGAGCCTATCACTGGCGCACTCGCTAAGGTGAACACCCTCAACGGTATCACCTTCTCGTACATCGAGAACGGCGCAGTAGCCACTGGTCTGATAGCACAGGAAGTACAAGCCGTACTCCCCGAAGCTGTCATTGAAGACGAAGACGGCTACCTCGCTGTAGGATATGGCAACATGGTTGGCCTGCTTGTCGAGTCTATTAAGGAACTTACAGCTAAAGTTGAGGCGTTAGAAGCGTGAGCATTGTTACTTCTATTGTAGGCTCTTTGGTTGATCCTGTGTCTGATTTGCTGTCTGAATTTATTGTAGACAAAGATAAACAAGCCGAGATTGCGTACAAAATAGCTACGATGGCTGAACAAAATGCCCACATTCAAGTATTAGCTCAATTAGAAATAAATAAAGCAGAGGCTTCTAGTGAATCTCTGTTTAAAGGTGGCTGGCGGCCTGCCTGCGGGTGGCTGACTGTCTTTGCACTTGGGATTAACTATGTCGTAATCCCAATGGCAGGGCCAGTTGTAGAAGCTTATACTCCTATTAACATGGAGCCACTAGATATGACGGTCATGCTGCCTTTATTAATGGGTATGTTAGGCTTAACAACAGCAAGAACTATTGAAAAAACTAAAGGCGTTGCAGCCAATTAAGGGGAATTATTATGGGTGGTAAAAACAATCAAGGCAATCAAGGTAATCAAGGCGGTGCGGGAGGTAATCTCGGATTGTACGGTGGGAACCAAAATCAAACCCAGCAGAATGTGGGCGGAATGAAGAACAATGGAGCTGGTCAGCAGTATTCTCAACAGCAAGCTCCTCAGTATCAAGGCAGACAACTTGAGGCATTAAGTAACTCTCAAAATCAATGGGATTCTATGTCTCCAGAGCTAAAGTCGCAGTATCAAGCTGGCGGCACTCAACGACCTACAATGGAAAACCAAGGCATATCCAGTTTAAACAGACAGGCTCCAGGTTATATGGGCGGAACCTCTTATGGTAACGACAACCCATCTAGTTTTCAAAACTTATACAATGAGTATGTTTCCAATCCGTCACAACCAGAAGTAGAAACTGGCAATCCTTACATGATGCCTCCAAGACCTAACAGTCCTTGGACTCCAATACGGCGAAAAGTAGCTGTCGATCCCCGATACGCACCACTGCCATCTGTGGCTGGTGGCCCACGACCCGCACCACGTCCAGATCGACCTGACCCACGACCTTTTCCACCGGGGTACGCGACTCCACGACCACAACCACCACGACCACCAATGTCATGCTTTTTAGCTGGAACTAAGATAGCAATGTCGGATGGCACTGAAAAAGACATTGAAAATGTTGTTGTGGGCGACACAGTTAAAGCATTTGATATTGAAACTGGAGAGGTAATAGACTCACCAGTACCTACTGTATTTGTTCACCCAAATACAAAAGGTTACTACATTATCAACAACAACATTAACGTCACAGGTAATCACCCAATGCGGGTGGATGATGAATGGAAAGATGTAGACAACTTAAAGGTTGGAGACAAATTGCATCATTTAGACGGCTCTAAAGTTAATGTAGAAACAATAGATAAGATTGAAGATACCGTTACTACATACAACTTTGAAGTAAAAAACGTGCATAACTACTTTGCTAATAAGCATTTAGTTCACAACAAAAGTTTGCCCGTTGAAGGGCCAAGGCCACCACGCCCTTGGGACCCCATTCGACCACAACCGGGAAAGCCCATGTACCCAGATCGACCTGACCCACGACCACAACCGGGGTACACGACTCCAGATCGACCTGACCCACGACCTTTTCCACCGGGGTACACGACTCCACGACCACAACCACCACGACCAGAATTTGTAGGTGATACTTACTCAGACGACACTGGCTGGTCTGAGGGAATACCACCACGACCAGATATGTTCACTGGCGGTAGTCCAACTTTTGATGAATCCGCACCTATTGGGGCTACTCAGCCTTGGCAGCCTGGAGGGGATAGCTTAACTATGGAAGCGTATGATAATGCGGCTAATCCAAACCCGCCAAGAAAACCTATTGATTTTGAAAATCTTAATACTGAAAATAGAGCAATTTTTGATGCTGCGGTATTAAAAAATCAATATAGAAAAGCTTTTCAGGCAGCAGGTTACAGTGAATCTCAAATTGCGGCTCTAGAAGCGGCAAATAATCCCAGTCAGACGAATCCAGTTCTTTACGAGTAGATGGCAATACTTTTTATTAAATAAAAGGTGAAACCTTATGGAAAAAGGGCGCAGGATGACTGACAAAGAAGGGAGTGGACACTTTGATATAACTCAAAGGAATGTTCGAGACATTGGCGAAATAAGAAGTGATATATCTGGCCTTAAAGTAGGAATGGATGCGTTAGGTAACTCTCAGTCTTCAGGGTTTGCTAGTCAATCCGCTGCCATGGAAAGGCTTAGTAAACAATTGTCTCACTTTAGCCAGCCTAAAGAGACTAATTGGGCGCAAATAGGAAGCCTTATAGTTGCTGTCATTGTTGTCTTTGGCAGTATTTTTGGCTTTTTATTTTATGCCCAAGCGTCTAACACTCAAGCTGTGTCTGCTGCTTTGTTTCGATTAGAAGATAGGATGCTTGCTAACAGCGCAAATCAAGAAGATTTAAACATGCAATTTATTAGCGGAGATTGTCATTGAGTCTATCTCGTTATTTTAAACGGCCTGAGTTTGCCTGTAAATGTGGCTGTGGCTTTGACACAGTTGACACTGTGTTGCTAGAGGCTTTGGAGGCTATTAGAGGCCACTTTGAGGCCGCAGTAGTGATAACGTCAGGGTGTAGATGTATTGCCCACAACCATGCAGTGGGAGGCACTGAAAAGTCTCAGCATTTAAAAGGCAGGGCGGCAGACATTCAAGTAAAAGGGATTGAGCCAGAAAGAATTGCTAATTATGCAGAAGATTTGGGAATGTCAGTGGGCAGGTACAGCACCTTCGCCCACATCGACTCCCGTAGTGGAACCCCAGCTAAATGGGGTTAACGGTACTAAATATTTTTTACTTAGCTAGAATCATCTTCATTAAGCTGTATCGCCAGTTTATCTAAATTAGCGCAAGCTTCTTGACTGCGCTCTAGCTCTTCATTTAGCCTTACTATTTCCTGCATGGCAGCGTCATGGTATTGCAGCAAAGTTTGTTTCCAGTTAACTGTTACGCCCTCATTTTCAGCCTTAATTGAGGCTAATATTATGTCATGTGCTGATCTTGGTTCGCTCATTGTAATGATCCTATAGTTTATGAGTAGGGAAAGGACAAGGGTAACCAGCCTGGATAGTAATGATCTCACCGGTTGTAGAGTTTTTGCAGTATTCAACTTCTTGTGCGCTGCACATGGAAGCGGTAAATACAAAGGTTACTAACACTGCTAATAATGCGTTTTGTTTGCTCATGGGAATCCTGCTCCAAATGATTCGTGGTTAATAGTAAACTCATCTTTTTCACGCTGTCGTTCATTCATTTCATTAAGGGCATCGGCAATGGCTTCTAGGGCTTCAATAGCCCTATACACCAACACCTCCTCATCTTTTGTATCCATAGGCATCCTTAAAATGGTATATCATCGTCAGTAAAATCAGCTTTAGCATTCAATGCCTTGTTAACCTCAACAATACCCTGCTGATCCTGATTAGCCTCATAGGTATCGACTTCTAGCTTGCCAATGTACTTACCATTGCCAGCCTTATCCAGTATTTTTGTGCCGTCTTTGCGCTCCCAAGCCCATACTCCAGCAGTGTGCTTAACACCATTGATCAATACATCAACGCGCAATGCAGGGGCTTTAGGGTTATCACTCACTATTTTACTAATGATGACCTGTTTTTCGTTATCGTATGACATTACTGACCTCCAAATCGTTGACTACGGAATTTAAAATATTCGGTGCGTTCTTGCTCAATATCATCAAGTTTATCTTGATTTTCGATACAGGCTAATTCTACCCAGCCTATCTGTTCATTCGTTAAATCTTTAGGGTAATAATTATGTGACGCATTCATTTCTGGTTTTGTCATAAAAGGCTTTTCATCACGAACACCCAGTATCTCAACACCATCATCAAAATCATACTCAACAGTAACGGGCCAGTCAGACCACTCCTGAGATGGTTTTGATTGGCTACCTACAGGCTGTAAAATTGTAGTATTAAATTCAGTCATTACGCCTCCTCAGTCAGTTTTTTCATTTGAATATGCTCAATTTCGGTCATGCCAGCATTTACTATGTCTATATTCTCAGGATCAAGTTCATCATAGATTTCTGCAATAGAATCACCTGAATTATTCGCTATGGCCTCCTGTAAGGCCGCTACAGTCGTTTTAAGCTCAGAGTTGGATGATTGTACCAGTTCTCTTACTTTGCTCTTAAGGGCTGTTATCTGGCCTTTAGGGGCAGAGTTGAATAAATCATCCATAATGTGCTGCTGACCCGCTTCCGTCAGCGCCTTATTAAAACGCTTGATTGCCCAGCCGTCACCATTAGCTACCATCATATTGAATGATGCCAGTTGCTCAGGCGTGAAAGTCTCGCCAACTGGTGCTGATTCACCCGCATAAATGTAATGACCTAGCCCAAAACCAACCGCGCAACACTTAACTAAGCAGCGCATCCTGGCAGAGTTAATATCAAATGAATTGGGATTTGATATGGCTTTATTGCGAAAATCCAATACTGGCAACCACATAATAGCTTCCTGATCTTCAATCAGGACTGTCACTCTGACTTCCATCGAGCCGTCAGCATAGTGTACGTCATCTTCTAAGCGGTAATTCGCTAATGGATAATGCTCTTTAACCATTGCCCACGCCCAGCTCCAGCTTAAATAGTCAAAGCCACCTTTTTTATCAACGTGTTTTGAGCAGTCGATTGCGCTTAGTGTTGCCCAAATAGATTTAGTCATGTTGATTCTCCAGTGATAATGCCGTTAATGACTCTGCTTGTGCGTACTGCTGACCAAACATTTCATTAAGATTGTTAATAGCACCGTCCAAAGTGTTGCTTTCGGACACAATAGGGCGCAGCGGCCCCTGCTCAAAACACACCCAGCTTCCATCCTTATTGTTATGGGTAATCACGTTCATTCTCCATATCGTCTACATAAGCCAATGCTTCGTCCAAAACTTCTTGACCATTCTCTTTTACATGATTCTCACACGCTTGTTTAAGCAGCTTAATCACTAAACATCCGATACGCGCTTGACTCAGCGTAATCGAATTGGATAGCGTCATTGCCCAGCCGTCAACCACGTTGGCTTGTAACATTTCAATGTTTTCCAATGCCCTATTAAAATCGTCAAACAACTTATTTTCTTGTTCAGTGGTCGCATCGCACATTGCATCTATCCAAATCCGCGACAACACTTTCCTGCTGAACATGGCTTTTAAGAACAAAGCATCGCTCATTTCTTGCAGATCGGAGTATCTAATAATGTCGTCTTTTTTATCGAATTCAATAAGACCATCGGCATACAACAAGTCAGCTAACTCCTTAGCATCAAGCATATTTATTCTCCTCTCACTAGGTTTTGCCCAGCTTTCAATAAAAGCTGTTCGATTATCTCGCTATTGGTTGCCCTATTTGTTTTCCTGATTCGGTCTAACACTGCAATAGACTCTGCCGACAATTTGAACTGACGTAATGATTTGCTAGTGGTTTGTTTTTCTTCAAAAGGATTATCCATCATCTTGCACTCATCATGTTAATCGAGATTGCATCTTAAATGAATTAAATATCATTTGCAATACTATAACCATTTAATTATGATAAACATCCGTAAGCATAAAAGCTTGCGGGGGGTAAGACTCTAAAACCGTGAAGTTAGACTAAAAACAGGAGAAATAGATATGGCAGAGATCAGTGAAATGGAACGCAAGATGAAAAAAGCAATGAAAAAGGCAGAGGAGCCAAAATTTATTATGCGTGTGGATGACGTTCAAAAAGCCAGACTGGTCACACTTGCGAAGGCACATCACCTGGATATGACTGCATATATTCAGAAATTGCTCAAAAAAGCGTGGGAAGAACACTTAATTGTTAATGAGGAAGAAAAGTAATGAGTCAATCAATTGAAATTTTAGGGCATTTAAAAGCAGGTAATCGTTTGACTAGCTTAGAGGCTGTACGGCAATTTGGAACATTGCGTTTAGCTGCTAGGATTTTTGATCTGCGCGGGAAAGGGCATCAGATAGAGTCAATCATGGTGGATAGAAAAGGCAAGCTGGTTGCTGAATATTATCTGAAGCGATAAAAAAGCCCCGCATGGGGCTTAGTGCCATTTCTCTTGACAGAATCAAGGGATTTGACGATATTGGAGTCTCCCAACACCCAATGAGGTCATGCTACCATGAAACATCCCCCGCGCAACATAGTAGTTGACTGGATAAATACTATCTGGACAACTGATCTGACGGCTAATTCTAAGCTGCTTGCCTGTAATCTTAGACGTTATATGAATTCTACCAATGATATGGCTTGGCCTTCTATCGGCAGAATTGCTGGAGAATGCAATTTAAGCGAGCAATGCGTCCGTAAACACTTAAAGATTTTGTGCGCTGAAGGCTGGCTACAACAGCTTGGACAGAGCAATTCTGGAACCTTTAAATACCAAGCCCAGTACCCCCCTGCAATCATTGCACCCCTGCAATCATTTGCGCCACCCCCTGCAACCATTGCACCCGAATTAAACAATAGAATTAAACAAGATATTATATATAAGAATTTTAAGCCTCCAACGCCTAATGAAGTCCAAGAATACTCAGATACCATTGACGCTGAAAGATTCTGTGATTTCTATGAATCAAAAGGATGGTTAGTAGGGAAAAACAAAATGAAATGCTGGAAGTCAGCGGTTAGAAATTGGGAGCGCAATAGCAAAAAATCTGATAAAACTGGGACTACTAGGGCTACATCAATCGAGCATGATTTAACCGATAAAACTTGGGCAGGATTGTAAGAAAAAAGGAAAAAATAAGCATGGATCGCAGAGAAAAAAGAATTGCTAAAATTTTGGAATCAGAATGCTGTCAGTCAAAAAGTCCATTTTCAGCGGCAACCGCCTCCAGCCTGATTGGAATTAACACTAGCGATACAAATGGGCTTCTTAGAGATATGTGCGAACGGAATTTATTGACAAAAATCGAGAATAATTCTCAGCAGGGAACAGTGACTCGCTACATATATAAAACACCAGCCAAAAAGTGGTTAACTAAAAAATGGTAAATAAATGGCCTAGATACTATGCGGCCCAGATATTGGCCTTAAAAGGTCGCAAGAACGTCAGGGAGCGCACTAGCGCAATTTTAAAGTCTGCCCCAGCACATTGGGAAGGGTTAATTAAAACGCATGTACGGATAAACTGGGAGCGTGTATGAGCAATAGGCAAACAGCAAAACAGAGAAATGCTATTCATTTATGGTTTGAGCAAGTCGCAGATCACCTGAATTCGCAAGGCATAGATAAAATAATCGTTATTGACGCGTTAAAAACAAGGGGATTAGATGTGCAGTGGAGTGGCGCAAGTTTTAAAAATGACGTTTATAAGCCTGTTTATCATAAGGTAAGCTCCCAGGATTCTACAGAAGATGCTACATCTTCAGATCACGACATTTGTTATAATGGTTTAATTAAATATTTTGGGCAGGAATTTGGCGTACAATTACCGCCTTGGCCAAGCGAAAAATAGGGCATAAAATGGCAGGTATTAAGCGCGATAGTGCAGACAAATGGTTTTCGGATTGCATACGCCATGCTGCTGCATATCAATGCGAGCATTGCCACCGAGGGTTTGAAGGTCTAGTGCAGGGTTTCGAGTGCTGCCATATATTTGGGCGAGCCAATAAATCTACCCGATGGTGCGCTGAAAATGCAGTTGCGTTGTGTGGAGGTTGTCACCGCCATTTTACGGAAAACCCTGTAGCGTTTAACGATTGGCTATTAGCTGAATTTGGGGAGGGTAGGCTTGATATACTTCGTGAAAAGAAACGCGCAATATTTAAAACCACTAAGCCAATTAGACTTGAAATTGCCAAACATTTTAGAGAAGAATATAGGCGGATGGTGCGCGAAAATTCTACTAATCTAGTCAGTTATAACTAAAACCCAGTCTTAGCTAAAAATCGCTCAAAATCCTCAGTTATTAGGGCTGCTGCACGTTTTTCTAAGGTTATTAAGCGCAAAATACGCCTATTATGCACGTTAGCCCTGATTTTTGACCCATTAGAGTAACGCCCTGCTATTATTTGATCTGCTGGTGAGGTGTTGTCACCCATCCTAGCCCGTAACTTTGTTATTTGGGCTAAAATGGGCTGTAACAAGTGATTTTTCAATTCCAGCGCACTTTTTCTTTTTCGCACTTAGACTTTTTAGCTTTATAATCCATTTTGCGCTTTCTTTTCAAAGCGTTATCTTTGGCTTTGCTATAACCTAGACTGCCACCTGTCGTTTTTTCTGTCGTTTTCATTTATTCCCCCCTTTAAATATTTTTACGAGCTTTCCCGCGTCTATCTGAATTTTAGCAGGTGAATTAACGCACGTTATCGTTATTTCTGTTTCCTGGAGATTGGGCGAGACAATCAGCGTTACCTGATCGCCCCCTTTTATCATTTTAGTCTTATACATAAGGTTTCCTAATAATTCATGGCTTCGGCTGAATAATCACGCTGGTGAGATTCGACAGGCTCAAACTTAGCTTGTAAGTTTTCTATATCGTCAAGTGAAGACTCAAAGGCGCGATAATTAGAATACCTGCCGTCACAATCCTTTGATTCATTGGAAACTTCTAGGATTAAGCAATTGCGATTAAAATCCGCTTCTATAGAAAGCTCCTCATAAGAATAACCCTCCTCAGTTTCGCCACCCCAGTTAAAAGCGTATTTTAACGGGTGATTTTCGCCCCAGCTATCAACGCCAAATTTCAAAACGCTGGTAACTTGATTTAGCGAGTTATCACGTTGCCCAGTATATAGCTCTATTTTAATTTCCATTATATCAACCCCATTCCCCAGCCAAATATTAATCCAAACGCTATGCCAGTGACGCACAGCAGCAAAAAACCCGTTATATCGTTATTATTCATTCTGCCATCTCCCGACCTTCAGCAACGATATAAATGGCATCGCCAACTACATGGATATCTAATTTTTCAGCATCGCCAAACATTTCCTTTCTATCTTCTAACTTCCAGCGCAAATCAATTGTTTGATACTCATAACCGCGTCTTTTATCGTTGACGCAGGACACTTTATTTTTACTGACCAAAGTATTATCTAAAGCGAATATTCCTATAAAATTTTCCTCTATACAGTAATCAACTTCGATAGGCCGATGACACTCAAATCCATACTGCGCCAAGTCTCTGCGCTGGATTACGGTTCGAGCGTTTTTGCCGTTAACAGCCCCATTTTTAATAGTTCCGATTTTCATGGTTAAACATCCTATTTAATTAGCAGCTAATGTGCTGCACCCAAAAACCCGCCATAAGCGGGTACAGGGTTTTATGATGCCCCGTGGGGGCGGGTTGGGTTATCTTTGATAATAATGGACTTTCTCCGTACGAAGGGATGCAAATTTGCTCACCTCAACATAGCCCGCCAAATCACCCTTCAAAGGATTGCAAGCCGTATCCCATGCGGCCTTATGTTTTGCATAAAACTTGCCGTCAATCATGTATATGATAGGGCGAGCGTTATATCCTTTGTAATAGCCGCTGCGGTGATAACCTTGTCCGATTTTTGTTCTTTTCATTCTAATACCTCGGTATACGTGGTCGTTTATTTCTTTGGACATAATAAATTCCTATTTATCAATTGACGGCAGGAATGCCGTTACCAGAAAAGCCCGCACAATGGCGGGCTATGGTTTAACACTTTAAGGTTTACGCGGCCATGATCTGTTCATTGCTGAACGCATCTATATACTCAAAAGCTAATTGCGCCTGCTTAGCAGCCGAAACGATAGCGCGAGAATCTTGGCGCAATACTTTAAGCCAATGCGCGATATATTCGGCATGGTCTGGTCTGGGAGTGGCTTCAATGCCGTGAGCGGCACAAGCGAATACTGCGCCCATTTCCGCAATTAACTCCTCAAAAGCATAGGCATCATCGCCAAACTTTTTAAAGCTATCCAGTCGGTCAAGGCGCGAACGGTGGCCCGTCCAGTGGGTCAGCTCATGTAATAACGTGCCGTAATAAGTGTCTGAGGAGGAAGCATCCCCCATTGCCGTGAAATCCTCAAAATCAGGCATCCCAACATAATCCGCTGTTGGCTTGTAATATGCGCCTATTTGACCGTGGCGAATATCTGCGCCAGTTGCAGCAATCCATTGATCTACAGCCGCATTCCGCTCAGGCTCGGATACCTTATCAACAATGGGTAACGCTGGCGCGCCTTCAACCTGCTCAGCATTAAAAACATTATATAGCTTGGCAAATGGTATTTTGCTTACACTGCCGTCATCTTTGGTTTTCTCAAAGATATTAAAGAATACAACTTGTGTCCCTTTTTCTCCTTTGTTTACCTGCGCGCCTTTATCCTGCCAAGCCTTATACGTACCCCATCGATTATCAGAGCGCCCTGACATTAACAGTAAGAATTGATTGATGCCTCGGTAGGCATTGCCAGTAGACATTGAAACGTGCAATCCGCAATTGCCAGCCGATACCCACGGTTTAGACCAATTGTCGGGGTCTACCTGCTCAAGTTGCTCAATGACCTTATTAGTAATTACATCGTAAGCGTTTAATTTTGCCATGATTAGATTCCTATCTAATTGACGGCATCATGTGCCGTTACCAGAAAAGCCCCAGTGAAGGGGCTATGGTTTAATGCTTTAATACGTGCGATTATCTACACTCTAACATCACGCCCCAAAAGCCATGCGCGATTCGACCCATTGTACGCTTCTCCGTCACCCTTATACGTGAAGGTAGCAGACCTATACGGATTGTACGTGATACTTGCCGTGTGCACGTAAGGGCCGCCTAAATTCTCCCAATGACCTACTAAGCCTGCATGTACATTTCTCTGTTTATCGCGCAGCACTCGCTTGCGGCCCGACTCACTAACGCGAGGCGTGACATTAGATAATGACACATCTTTACAGTGAGCAACCACAAGCCCTCTGTTTGGCCCTGTAAGAGCTTTGACCGACCATACGTGTGAAGTCAGGTTATAGTATACGAACACCTTTTGACCGTTCGGAGCTTCCCTGTTTATCGTTTTCATGCTGCTACTTCCTTCAGTGCGCTCAGTGTTGTAGCTGATGCTACGTAATCCCAGTGGTACGCGCCTGCAGCATACAGTGCCCAGTCACCCTTGAGGTTACCCCCATTCTCGCCAGTGTGTGGCTTGATGAGCCATAGTCCGTCTCTGCTTGCGTACTCGCTGTTACCCTGATTAGTCCATAGTGTCGCCATGTCGTGTCTCTCTCTGTTTGTGTGTGTTGTGCCATTGTAATCGCATGCATTACATAATACAAGTGATCATTGCAATTAAGTACCTATATATAGCAGGTGGTATCAATGGGGGATAATGGGGATGCGATAAAGGAGTAAGGTTGAAAGCGGGTAGGTTGCAACTCACGCCCCAATGTTGCCGCGCTGTATTGTTCGGGTTCCATGGTTCCGGTTATAGTTCGATGCTAAACCGCAACTGGTCATGACAGAGCAATGACTATAATGATGACATGTCTCACCTGGCTACGTGTAGCTTTTGGCGACAGAGACCCCCGCCATGTTTCTGAAATGAGTTGTTATATTTATATGAACCCTCATCCATATATTTTTCATTATTTTTTCCCGTCATTTTCTCTGTTAGTCTTTTCGGTATTCTCCAGATAGCGTTTTGACTTCTGTGCAATTTTGCTATATAAAGATTCACTTCGTTGTCTTTTGCGGCTTAGAGCTGACTTTCTTATTTGATAACTAAGGTTTTGTATGGACAGGCAAGGCGATATCTACGAGCATGATGAGCAAGGCAAGTTAATTGATTTCATTCATGATCTAATAGAGAAAGCTGGTGGTGATTACACTGAGTCTGTCCATGATGCTATTGCTGAATATAAAAAAACAAACACAGCGTTAGAAGAAGGAGCTTCAACCCTTGAGTCATCTGCTAATCAGCTTGTCATTAACTCTTTGCACTCTCAGCATCCTCTCATGGGTGTTTACTCTAATGTCTTTATGCGCTTAGGCGGTGAGGACTGGATACTAGAGTGGGCTAGAGAGAACCCCAGTAAATACCTTAATCAACTTGTTAAGATGGTTCCTAACCTACAACCCACTCAAGGCTTGGTGGGTGATGTAAACATCCGTATTAGCAATGACCTCCCCCGATCAGGACTAGATGACTAATGGAAAGGGCTTGTTATGCTTGTAGCCCTGTTCGTTACTCTCAAGGTGGCGGCACTCTTATGTGTGTGTGTTCAAATAGAAAAAGACGTAAACAATGGGACGACACTGATAAATTAAAATATTTATATAAATGTTGCCATTCTATTATTAGGGATAACATAAAATGAGTACATACAAAGAAAGACTCTATACTGCCAAACATGAATACGTTTCTACTGAAGGTCATGGTGAGTGCGGTACTCGGCTATGGTGGTGCATTGCACAAGTAGGCCACAGCTACACAAATATGGATGTTGAGAATTTGCGGTATCTGTTTCCCGTATTAACAAAGGAATCTGTTTTTGGTAAGGATTGGGCGTATATACTAGGTCACATTACCCAGTTCTTTATCGTGCCAACCATTGTACTACAATTCTTTGCTGTGGCTAAGTCGCGCTAGTTATGCCTTTTAAGAGCCAAAAGCAACGCGCTTATCTTCATGCTAATGAACCCGCTATTGCTAAGAAGTGGGAGAAAGAAGCGGCTTTACCCAAGCGGGGCCAAAGAGCCTCTACTAACCGACAAAAACAACAGGCTAAAGCTATAAGGGGTTACTAGCGTGAACCCACATGAAACAACGTCTGAGTTTCATTTAAGCTATAAACCCCGTGAGCAGTTCCTGCCGTTTCACGGACGCAACACCCGATTCAGCGCAATGGTCTGCCACAGAAGGGCTGGCAAGACAGTCTCCTGTATTGGTGAGCTGGTTATCCGCGCCTTATACACAACAAAGAAACGGGCTAAGTTTGCTTACTGCGGCCCCTACCGACAACAAGCCAAAGAAGTAGCCTGGGAATACCTAAAAGAATTTACAGAAGGTATCAGGCGTGGGCCTCCAAGAGAATCTGATCTTAGGGTGACACTACACAACGGCTCAACCATTACTCTTTACGGTGCTGATAACCCCGATGCTTTGCGGGGATTGTACTTTGACGGCATTGTTCTGGATGAGTACGGTGACTGTAGACCGTCTTTGTGGGGAGAGGTTGTCCTACCAACCCTCTTGGACAGAAAAGGTTGGGCTGTGTTTATTGGAACACCCAAAGGAAAGAACCACTTCTATCAAATGGTTCAAAGGGCTAGGGCAGAACCTAACTGGTATCACATGACTCTTAAAGCCAGTGAGTCAGGGCTTCTTGATGACGATTCGTTAAGAGAAGCTAGGGCTGAAATGAGCGATGCTCAATATCAACAAGAAATGGAATGCTCGTTTGAAGCGGCTGTTCAAGGATCGTATTACTCCGATATTATTGCCAAGATGGAATCTGACGGCAAGATAGGGGAATTCTTGTATGACCCAACAGAGACTGTCCATGTCAGTGCTGACTTAGGCTTTTCAGACTCTACAGCGTTTTGGTTTTGGCAAATTACGCCTGATGGCCCTATCCTTATTGACTACGAAGAACATGACAGCCAGCCGCTAGAGTTCTATTTTACTATGCTTAAAGACAAGCCGTATGAATATGCTGACATTTGGCTTCCGCATGACGCTAAAGCCAAGTCCTTACAAACAGGAAGGTCTACAGTTGAGCAGTTCTTACAGCAGGGCTATCCTTGTAAAGTTGTGCCTAAATTAGCTGTTCAGCATGGCATTGATGCTGCTAGGCTTATTATGCCCAAGTGTAGGATCAACAAAGCTACTTGTTATGGTGGAGTTGAGGCATTACGGGCCTATAGACGGTCTTTTAATGAAAAAACTCAACAATATGCCAATTCTCCTTTACATGACTGGGCTTCTAACGGAAGTGATAGCTTTAGATACTTTTCTTTAGTAACTGATACAACAAAAGAAAAAGTTGTTATTAAAGAAGAAAATGAGATGACAACGCCTGTGTCTTACACTCTTGATGAGTTGTACAAAAGCAAAGAAGAAGATAACTGGAAAACAAATATAATCCGAATTTAGTAGAATGCTGCAATATAGACAGAATGTAAATTGTAAGATACGATTAAAATTTAACCAATAGGATATTATTATGAACGGAATGCCTCACAGTGGAATGCCACCAATGCCCCCTCAAGGAATGGCTCCTCAAGCACCTCAAGGAATGCCCCCTCAAGGAATGCCTCCTCAAGCTCCCAGAGGAATGGCTCCTCCTCCGCCACAAGCTCCGCCTATGCCACAGCAAGCTCCGCCCATGCACATGATGCCCGATGGTTCTATGATGGCTGGCCCAGCAACAAAAGGACAAATGCCTCCTCAACCAGCCTCTAGCCAACCAATGCCGCCTCAAGGAATTAACCCAATGCAAGCACAAGCATTGCAAGCTGCCATGATGCGACAAGGTGCAGGAGGAATGGCTCCACCACAAGGAATGCCGCCTCAAGGAATGCCGCCACAGGGGGGAATGCCGCCACAAGGAAGCGGATATTAAATCAGCTTTTTAAAAGCAAAAATTTTAAGGACTATTTTTGATGGAAGAAATGATCGAGCAAACAACAATAATTGAGATGCTTCCCTCGGAAGAAAAAAAGTCTCCTGCTCAGTGGCATCAACACTGGCAAAAAGAAATTAATGCTTCTGAAAAGCGTTTGCGTATATATAAAAAACAGGGCGTTCAAGTCGTTCAACGCTATCTTGATGATAGAACTGGCGCGGCTATGAATTACACTGATGGGGCAATGGGTAGCGCAACCCTTAACCTTTTTCATAAAAATATTTCTACAGTTATGGCAATGCTGTATGGCAGCGAGCCGCAAATTGACATTAGCCGAGAACACGCTGATCCAGATGATGATGTAGCTCGCGTTGCATCGTTAATGTATCAAAGAATTCTTCAAGCTGATGTTGAGCCTAACGGAGAAGATTTATCAACAGTGTTAAAAGCAACTCTGCAAGATAGATTGCTGCCAGGATTAGGAACAGCTCGCGTCCGTTATGAAATGGCTGTTAGTTCAGAGTTGGCTTTTAATCCATTAACAGGCATAGAAGAAGAAATAGAAACTATTGATTATGAAAGGGCTTGTATAGACTACATTCACTGGCAAGATGTGCTGTGGGGATGGGGCAGAACATGGAAAGAGATTCCTTGGTGGGGTTTTCGCAACTGGCTAACCAAAGAAGAAGTAACTGAACGTTTTGGTGAACAAATTGCTGAAAATATTAACTATAAAAATCAAACAAGTGATGGTGATTCTCAATCAGACTATCAAGAGCGTCCAGACCAAAAAGACAACATACAAAAAGCTGAAATATGGGAAATTTGGAATAAAAAAGACAAAACAGTGTATTGGTTCTCTCATGGGTCTGATTTGATCCTTGATATTAAGGATGACCCGTTAAAATTAGCTAATTTTTGGCCTATGCCACGCCCAATGATAGCAAATCCAACCACTACAATGTTTGTGCCAAAGGCAGATTTTCTTTTTGCTCAAGATTTATATAACGAAATTGATATTTTGCAAAACCGTATTGCTATCATTACTCGCGCTATTAAAGTTGTGGGCGTATATGACAAATCAGCAGGTGATTCGGCTGGACGTATGCTCAAAGAGGGAATGGAAAACGATCTTATCCCTGTAGACAACTGGGCTATGTTTGCCGAGAAAGGCGGCCTAGCAGGAGTAATGCAATGGTTCCCTGTTCAGGAAATTGTTGGAGTGCTTCAAACCCTCCAAAGCGTTCAGGCTTCAAAAATGGAGCAACTGTACGAAATAACGGGTATGTCGGATATTATGCGTGGCGGCAACACTGACCAATACGCTTCTGGAGGCACACAAGCCTTAAAAGCCAAAATGGGCAGTATAGGCGTTCAATCATTGCAAGATGAGTTTGCGCGGTTTGCTAGTGATTTAGAGGCATTAAAAGCTGAAGTTATATCTAGGCATTTTAGCAGGGAAAGCATTGTTATTCAGTCAAACGCTGGATTCTTGCCAGAAGCTGACAAACCAATGGTTTCTGAAGCCTTAAATTTAATGAAAAGTGATGATATTAAATGGCGAGTTAATATTCGCCCTGAAAGCATTGCTATGATTGATTACGCTCAAATTAAACAAGAGCGCACTGAGTTTTTAATGGCTATGGCGCAATTTATACAATCCGCCTCTGGTGCTGTTTCCGCTATTCCTGGCTCACTGCCTATTTTACTTGAATTAATGAAATGGACAATGGCAGGGTTTAAAGGCTCTGAATATCTTGAAGGTACGCTAGATCAAGCTATAGATATGGCTAAGAAATCACCTCAAGGTGATAAACCTAAAGAGCCAAGCCCAGAAGAATTAAGAATGCAGATAGAAAAAATGAAACTTGAGGGAGCGCAACAGAAACAACAAGGTGAGCTAGTTAAGATACAGACTAAAGCGCAAGCTGATATGCAGACGCATCAAGCCAAGATTCAAGGCGAGATTTACAAAATGCAGGTTGATGCCGAAAAAGATCAGACCATTGCTGATTCTCAGTCTCAGATAAGGCTAATGGAAATAGCCAGAGAAATGGAATCGTCTTTAGCCGAGATACAGGCAACTATGAATGCCAATATTACGGTA
>Ga0209830_10000603_pt1 | contig 36805 bp, 31 predicted proteins | sample ArcticOcean_MG_C_12_FD_187439 | JGI IMG/M metagenome (GOLD analysis project Ga0209830, IMG submission 187439) | Marine microbial communities from western Arctic Ocean - ArcticOcean_MG_CB8_130 (SPAdes) (version 2) | ecosystem: Environmental > Aquatic > Marine > Oceanic | place: Arctic Ocean...
AGTAGAGGTAGCCAGTACCGTATCGCCTTTAGCAGCCTTCTCTTGGTTACCCATGCACAGGTTACAACCCGGGCGCTCTAAGTACATAATGTTCTGGTACTGCGTACGAGCGGCGCCTTTAGGATCGACATCGTCAAATTCGAAACCGGCGTATTTCTGTAGCAGTTCCCAGTCGCCTTCGGCCTTCAACTCATCAACGATGTTGTAAGTGGGTGGCGCAATAATCAGCGGTACTTTGAAATTGATCTCGCCTTGAGTTTCAAGGTTGCGTAACATCTGAGCGATGATCTGCATGTCGCCTTTGTGCACCATGCAAGAACCGACAAAGCCCAGGTCAATGGTTTTGTTGCCGCCGTAGTAAGACACTGGACGAATAGTATCGTGGGTATAGCGCTTAGAGGGGTCTTCGTTGTTTACGTCCGGGTCAGCAATCATTGGCTCGTCGATTTGGTCCAGATCAACCACCACTTCTGCGAAGTACTTAGCATTGTTATCTGGAGCCAGAGCAGGGTTCTCTCCCGACTGGATTTCAGCGATACGCTTGTCAGCCAGACCGATAAGGCCTTGCAGCATATCCACATGGTTTTCCATGCCCTTGTCGATCATGATCTGGATGCGACTCTTAGCCAGTTCCAGCGACTTGACCAGGGTTTCATCATTAGAGATACAGATAGAGGCTTTCGCCTTCATCTCTGCAGTCCAGTCGGTGAAAGTGAAAGCTTGATCGGCTAGTAGGGTGCCGATCTGTACTTCGATGATACGACCCTGGAACACGTTCTCGCCATTGAACTGCTTGAGCATCTGCGCCTGAGTGGCGTGCACTACATCGCGGAAGTCCATGTGGCTCTTCATGTCACCCTTGAAGGTAACCTTCACAGACTCAGGAATCGGCATAGCTGATTCACCGGTAGCTAGTGCGACAGCTACAGTGCCCGAATCTGCGCCGAAAGCAACGCCCTTAGACATACGGGTGTGTGAGTCACCACCGATGATGATGGCACGGTCGTCCACGGTGATGTCGTTCAACACCTTGTGGATTACGTCGGTCATAGCGTGGTAAGCGTTCTTAGGATCGCGCGCGGTGATCAGACCGAAATTATTCATGAACGACATCAGCTTAGGAATGTTGGCTTTTGCCTTGCTGTCCCAAACAGATGCGGTGTGACAGCCAGACTGATAAGCACCGTCAACACTTGGCGATATCACAGAAGCAGCCATGGCTTCCAGTTCCTGACAAGTCATAGGACCAGTAGTGTCTTGGGAGCCGACGATGTTCACTTTAACGCGAACGTCAGAACCGGCGTGCAGCGGGGTATTGGAAGCTACGCCCAGAGCGTTCCTGTTGAAAATCTTCTCAACAGCAGTCAGGCCTTGAGCCTCAATAGAAATTTCTTTCGATGGCGCGTAAACCAGAGCGGGTTTAACCCCTAAAACATCAGCTGCAATGGTCTGTAGCTTCTTACCGAAGACAACAGCATAAGAACCGCCAGCCTTCATGAATTCAATCTTTTGCGGTGTGAACGCAGAAGAAACGTCTGCAAGCTCTATGTCGCCGTTGTAGAGCTTGTGCTCTTTGGTGTTGATGGTAAGCACAGTACCGGTAGCCACTGAGTAAGCCTCTTCCAGCACAGCATCACCATTATCGTTAAAAACGGTGTTGCCTTTGACGTCTACTTTTTTAACCCAGTTTTTCAGGTCGAGACCGATACCACCGGTAACGTCAACGGTGGTCAAAAAGATTGGAGAGATACCGTTGGTACCGGCAACAACTGGAGCGATGTTGATGAACGGCACGTATGGGCTAGCTTGCTTACCGGCCCACAGGGCAACGTTGTTGACGCCAGACATACGTGAAGAGCCGACTCCCATGGTGCCTTTCTCAGCGATTAGCATCACTTTGGCGTTCGGGTATTTTTTCTGCAACCCAACGATTTCCTGTTGGGCTTTTGGGGTCACCATACACTGGCCATGCAATTCACGGTCGGCACGTGAGTGCGCTTGATTACCTGGAGACAACAAATCAGTGGAGATGTCGCCTTCACCGGCAATATAAGTGACGATTTCAATGGTCTCGTCAATTTCAGGCAGTTTGGTAAAGAACTCGGCTTGTGCGTAACTCTCTAGGATCTCTTTAGCGATGGCATTGCCGGCTTTAAAAGCGGCGGTCAGACGATCGATATCGGCTTCGTACAAAAATACCTGAGTTTTCAGAACGTCAGCGGCTGGTTTGGAAACGACTGCATCGTCAGACAGAGCAAGATTGAGCAGAACTTCAATAGAGGGGCCGCCTTTCATGTGCGAGAGCAGTTCGAAGGCAAATTCTGCTGTGATCTCTGCAACGACAGATTCACCCAGAATGATTTCTTTCAGAAATTGTGCTTTCACGCCAGCAGCCCTGGTTGTGCCTGGTAGCGTATTATAAATAAAGAACTTCAGGGAATCTTCACGCCGCTCATTCCCGGTATCTTTGATTTGGGCAATTATCTCTGCCAGCAAATCAGCGCTGTCAATTGGTTTTGGATTTAATCCTAGATCCTTTTTACGGGTGGCGATTTCATCCATATACTCTGAATATAAGCTCATTCAAATTTCTCACAGTAAGTTGCTTCATCTACACCAGGAGGAACACGGTTTGCTATGAGGCCCAGCAAGAACGAATCTTCCCCAGCAAGAGAGTTTTTGATTAACCCTACTAGATCTGCTGTCCATTCTGGGGAAAGTAGCTTTGGTGAAACTCCTTCGGTAGAGCGTTCAATTACTTGCTGACGGTATGTTTCTAACACAATCTAAATCCTCGTCTCACATGGATGCTTAGCCAGCTCAATTTTATTATGTTTCTGTTTTTAGCGGCCGATAATTTTTTTGCAGCTAACCCTTTAATTCTGTTGGACACTTTTTGTATCGGGGCATTATTCTACTATAAATTAGTTATTAAAGGGGAGTGGTGAATTATTAATTTCATGTAAAAGTTATATTTTTTGATGATAACCAAGGGTTTATATTTTTGTCATCAGCACGTCTTTTGTGCGCGAATTACTTGAAGGCATAATGGTAAGATAGTGATTACTATAAGATAGCCGCTTAAGCTCAAATAGCAGCTATATCTTGATTGAGTAAAATATTTTAATGAGGATGAAGTCTGGTGATGCCTGAATATACAAAAGAAGTCATAGGTTTTTTAGCATGCGAAACCTCAGAAAGCTGGGTGTCAAAAGCACTAAATAATCAAGAAATTTTATTAATTGATCACGCTAATTGTGAAAAAAAAGCAGCGAGTTCAGCCCTCAATTTGATATACCGTTACGTCGACAACTACGAGCTAATCAGTAAAATGTCTCGCTTGGTTCGTGAGGAAATGCGCCACTTTGAACAGGTAATTACTATTATGAAGGCTCGAGGCATAGAGTATTACAATATTGATGCTTCCAGGTATGCTTCAGCATTAAGGAAAAAAATTAGAACACATGAACCTGCGAGGTTAATGGACTCGCTTATAGTGGGAGCATTCATTGAGGCTAGATCTTGTGAGAGGTTTGCGAAACTGGCTCCATTTCTTGACGATGAGCTAAAAACATTTTATTTATCTTTGCTCAAATCGGAAGGGCGGCATTTCCAAGATTATCTGACATTGGCGAAGAGCATTCCAGATAGATCTTTTGATGATCGTGTTTTAATTATTCGTGAGCAGGAGCAATTATTAATTGAATCATCAGACGATACATTTTATTTTCATTCTGGATACCCATTGAGCCCAAGTTGAAATGCATAAGCTTGTACCTTTAGCTCTATTTTTTAATAAAAAAGAAACTATTTTTAATACTTTTCTTATTATTCTAATGACAGCGAACATATAATGATTTTATGTTTACGAAACTAATACTATTTTTTTTAACTTTCTGCACTTCAATGATGAGATTATTTCCAGAGGAAATTGCTCATGATTTAGGTTTATGGTCCCTAAAGTTACTGCATTTAGTAGGGTTTAAGATTCCAAAGAGAAGCACTCTAAATAAAACATCCTTAAAAGGTATAACTTTTGCTAATAAGCTAGGTTTGGCGGCCGGGCTGGATAAGAATGGAGACTATATTGATCCTTTGGCATCTTTGGGGTTTGGTTTTCTGGAGATAGGGACTGTCACTCCAAGACCTCAAAAGGGAAATCCAAAGCCAAGGTTGTTTAGGGTCAGCTCTCAAGAAGCCTTGATAAATAGTCTAGGTTTTAATAATAAAGGAGTTGATTATTTAGTAGAAAATGTTTCAAAAAGAAAATCTTCTATCCCTCTTGGGATTAGCATAGGCAAGAATTCTGATACACCTCTAGAAAAGGCAAAAGATGACTACTTGATATGTTTGGAAAAAGTCTTTCCTTATGCTGACTATATAGCAATCAATATCTCTTCTCCAAACACTGAAGGCCTCAGAGATCTTTTCAATAAAGAGTACTTTTCTGATTTGATATCCAGTTTAAAATTAAAACAGATTGAGTTGTCGAAAGAGCATGAGTATGTTCCTTTATTTCTAAAAATATCTCCCAACATAGATAGCTCTCATCTTAAGTTGCTTGTAGAAATCATTTTGGAAAAGAATATAGATGGAATAATCTGCACCAATACTTCAAATGTTCATGACCACCTCTCTGGCAAGGGCGGTATAAGCGGAAAACCTTTATTAGAACTATCATCTAAAGTCTTAGTTACCTTAAGATCTCTAACTGGAAAGAATTTCCCTATAATAGCTTCTGGGGGTGTTATGAGTGTTAGTGATTTCCAAGGAAAACTAGACTGTGGTGCAGATCTTGTCCAAATATACACTGGGTTGATTTACAGAGGTCCTTCTTTAGTTGATGAGATCATTAATTCAGATTAGCTCTATAAATACAGCTGCCTATTTATTTTATTTTGAAAGATACTAGATCGATTGCTCCCTTGTCTTTAATGCGTATAAACCACCCATTTTGACCCCAGTCACCCAAGACCAATCTTTCTCCATGTAGATGCTTATGTCGATTCGGCCTATGTGTATGCCCATGTATTATTGTATCAATACAATATTTTTTCATGGTTTGCTCAACCTCTTGCGGCGAAACATCCATGATATTTTCTGATTTGTTGCTGTTAGACTCCATACTTTGAGATCGCCATTTTGCCGCTATGCGCTGTCTTACTTTTAGGGGTAGATGCATCAACACCCAGCGCAATAAACGACTCCTAGCTATACGCCTGTATCGCTGATATTGCTTGTCGCGAGTGCAGAGAGTGTCACCATGAAGCAGTAATACTTTTTTGCCTTCAAGCTCGCATGTATGGTAATCATCAAGAAGAGTGCAGCCGGTGTCATGTGAGAATTTTTTACCAATTAAAAAATCTCGATTGCCTTGCATGAAATAGACAGATACCCCGCTATCCGATACTGTTTTTAGTGCTAAAATTACTTGGCGAGAGAAAGGTTCTGGATCATCATCGCCAATCCAAGTTTCAAATAAATCTCCCAGAATATAGAGCGCATTAGAGTGTACGGCTTCATTTTTTAAAAAACCAAAAAATGCCTCGCTTACTGCCGGACATTGAGGTGATAGGTGTAAATCAGAAATAAGTAATGTAGACATTTAACCTAATTATCTGAATATGGTTAGTTAAGTAGACTGCCAAAGATTATTGCCTCTGGCAGTCTTACATAGTTGGTTATTTGCCGCTGTAGACATCACTTATGGTAATTTTTTCTATGGATACGGTATCAACAGGAACATCCCCGTGAGGCCCTTTATTGCCAGTCGGTACAGATTTTATTTTGTTCACAACATCCATACCGTCAGTCACTTTTCCAAATACAGCATAACCCCAACCTTGGGAATTTTTCCCTGAGTGGTTTAAGAAACCGTTGCTGCCAACATTAATGAAGAATTGAGAGCTTGCAGAATGTGGATCATTGGTTCTTGCCATCGCTAAAGTTCCAATATCATTCACGAGACCATTGTCCGCTTCGTTTTGAATAGGGTCTCGGCCTTCTTTTTGTTTCATTTCTTCATTAAAGCCACCACCTTGGACCATAAAGCCATCGATTACACGATGGAAGATAGTGTTGGTATAAAAATCATCTCGACAGTATTGGAGAAAATTTGCTGCGGATAGCGGGGCTTTATCAAAGTTCAGTTCAATGGTTATGTCGCCAAAGTTGGTGTGGAGGGTAATCATATGGTAAGTAATCCTGTGTTAAATAATTTTTAGGGCGGCATTCTACATTTTTTTTTATAGAATTAAACCTTCTATGACCTATAAAAACTTATCCTGTTTAGAATTTTTAACTGTCCGTATTGTCCGTATTGTCCGTATTGTCTATGTTGGATTGCCAGCCTTGTATTATACCGCAAAGCACAATCAAAGTAATTCCAATACATATAAGCGTGTCAGGGATTAGATGCCAAAATAAAACATCTACCGCTAAAGCCATCAAGATATAGCTGTATTCAAAAGGAGCGATGACGACTGGTTTGGCGATTCTAAATGCAGCTATTAAGAGCATGAAGCCAATGGCTCCAGCTGTTCCAGATACTAGCATGCCGGCTAATTGCAATGAACTTATAGGGATCCATTGGTCTTGTTCCCAAAAACTAGCAGCAATTAATAGAGGTATAAATTGGTAGAAATTAATGGCCCAATCTGAATCAGTTTTCGATAATTTTCGACCCCACAGAATGAGCACTGCGTATGAAAAAGGAAGACTAAGTAGTGATATGTAAACCCAGCTGAAGCCTTCAGCATCTAATCTAAGAACAAAGCAAACGCCAATAAAGCCGGAAATCGTCGCTATCCATTGTATTTTGTTTGCTTTTTCTCCAAGAATAAATGGTGATATAGCGGCAATTAAAATAGGCGCCCCTGCTAGAGCTGCCGCAACGGCACTAAGGGGGAAATATTTAACTGATAGGTAATAGCCAACACTAATTAATCCAAAAAAAAGACTTCTGAATACGTGCTGGGCTGGGTTAGAGGTTCTGAGTAAGTGCATTCGCCCGGTGCTGACTATAAAGATTAGTAGCGCTAGGATAGATGCTAGTGTTCTGAACCACACTAACTGACCTGTAGGAATACTGTTAAATAACATTTTTAATAAGGTGTCTCCCAGCAAAAAAGACACAAGACATAGCTGCAGATAGAGAATAGCGCGTGTATTTGATTTAATCATAGCCCGTTTTCTTATTCTGAAAATTTTAGATGGATGGAAACTTACAAAACTCTAACGTCAATGGTTTATACGCAAGACTCTGGAGGCTATAATGGTTGCTCTTTTTAACCCTACTCTTAATTATGGAGAAGAGCCTCACTGGGGCCGTCAGTATGGCAGACGATAATAAACCACTCAATTTTATTCAGCAGGCAATAAGTGGCGACCTAGGAACGGGCGCTATCACTAAGATTGTCACCAGGTTTCCCCCAGAGCCTAATGGGTATCTTCATATTGGTCACGCCAAGTCTATTTGTTTGAATTTTGGTCTAGCGCAACAGTTTGGTGGCAATTGCCATCTTCGGTTTGATGATACAAATCCAGAGAAAGAAAGCGAAGAATACGTTCAAGCTATTATTAAGGATGTTCAATGGCTCGGATTTCAATGGCATGGAGAGGTTCGTTATGCTTCTGATTACTTCGATCAATTTTATGCTTGGGCTCAACATCTAGTTTGTGAAAAGAAAGCCTATGTTTGTCAATTAAGCAGCGAAGAAATGCGAAAAAATCGAGGTACTCTGACTGCCCCGGGAACAAATAGCCCATTTCGAGAAAGTTCCGTTGAAGAAAGTTTAGAGCTTCTTGAAAAAATGAAAGATGGGGATGTTGCAGAAGGATCCATGACATTGAGGGCAAAGATTGATATGGCCTCACCAAATATCAGTCTCCGTGATCCGGTCATGTATCGGATTAAGAAAATGCCGCACCATCGCGCAGGTGATAAATGGAATATTTATCCAGCATATGATTTTGCGCATTGCCTGGAAGATGCCATTGAAGGTATTAGTCATTCAGTATGTACATTAGAGTTTACATCTAATAGGCCTCTTTATGATTGGTTTATTAATAGCCTCCCTGTGCCTTCTAAGCCGCGTCAATTTGAATTTGGAAGATTGAATCTTAATTACAGTGTGACCAGCAAAAGAAAACTTAAGCAGCTAGTAGATGGGAACTATGTGGATGGCTGGGACGATCCTCGTTTACCAACAATTTCAGGGTTGCGTCGTCGTGGCGTACCAGCAGTGGCCGTTCGTAATTTTTGCGATAGTCTTGCAGTAGCAAAAACTGACGGGTTAGTAGATCTCTCTCAGTTTGAATTTTTTATTCGTGATGAGTTAAATAAGAATGCTCCTCGTGCCATGGCAGTTCTGCATCCTTTAAAAGTAGTCATTACTAATCTCCCCGAGGGGCATTTAGAGCAACTACCGGCCCCTTGTCACCATGAGTTGCAGTTAGGCGATCGCAATCTTCCTTTTACCCGAGAAATTTACATTGATGCAAATGACTTTAAGGAAGAATACAGCAAAAAACTTAATAAAAAACTTTCTCCCGGTAGGCGCGTTAGATTGCGTCATTGCTATGTAATTGAGGCCGACGACTACTTAAAAAATGAGACAGGAGATGTTATTCAAGTCAATGCGACTTTGGTCTCTGAGACGCTAGGAAAAGATCCTATTGATGGTATTAAACCTAAAGGGGTGGTTCACTGGGTGTCCGCTACAAATTGTGTTGATTGCGATGTTTACCTATATGATCGTTTGTTTAGCGATCCCTTGCCTGATTCAGGTGATAAGGATTTTCTTGAGATGATCGAGAAAGAATCACTGAAGATACTGACTAACTGCAAGGCGGAACGCAGTTTAGCCGATGTTGAGATAGGTGTACCCTATCAGTTTGAGAGGGAAGGCTACTTCTGTAAAGATAGTCATAGCGGAGATTCGAAAAAAATTGTATTTAACCAGACCATCGCGCTTCGATCTAGTTGGACGGATATTTTGTCTTAACATTAGAGTATTTCACAAAATTATTTTCTTTTTTTAGGCATTAAATTGATCAAATTATGACGCTACATATATACAACACCTTGACTCGCCAGAAAGAAGTTTTCAGACCGATAATTCAGGGCAATATCAATATGTATGTCTGCGGGGTAACCGTTTATGACTTGTGTCATATTGGACATGCAAGGGTACTGGTAGCATTTGATGTAATTGCTAGGTATTTACGGTCACAGGGCTGGAATCTCAATTATGTTCGGAATATCACGGATATTGACGATAAGATTTTAAATAGGGCAGATGAAAATGCTGAGCTCTACTCAGTTCTGACTGAGCGTATGATAGACGCTATGCATGAAGATGAAAGATTATTGGGAATTTTGCCCCCAGACATGGAGCCAAGGGCTACCGCGTATATTGATGAAATTATTGCTATGGTTGGGGTGTTGATTGATAAAAATCATGCCTATGCTGCAGAAAACGGCGATGTTTATTATCGGGTAAGCAGTTTTTCTGACTACGGTAAATTAAGTAAGCGCAACCCTGAAGACTTGCTGATAGATGCACGCATTGATATGAATTTAAGCAAGGAAGATCAGCGTGATTTTGCTTTATGGAAAAGCGCAAAGACTGAAGAGGTTAGCTGGAATTCTCCTTGGGGCTCAGGAAGACCTGGATGGCACATTGAGTGCTCTGCTATGTCAACTTGTTGCCTTGGAGCTACTTTTGATATTCATGGGGGAGGGCCAGATTTGCCGTTTCCTCATCATGAGAATGAAATAGCTCAAAGTGAAGCTGCAACTGGAGAAAAATACGTAAACTATTGGATGCATGCTGGTGCTGTAAGGGTTGATGATGAAAAAATGTCCAAATCGCTTGGAAACTTTTTTACTATTAAGGAGGTGCTGAAAAAATATCACCCAGAAATAATTCGTTATTTTCTGCTTTCTAGCCATTATCGTAGCCCTATAAATTATTCTGAAAAGAGCCTAATCGAAGCGAAAACAGGATTAGAAAGATTCTATATGACTCTTAGACAGTTTCCTGATGTCCAGTCCTTGCCGCTCAACGACCTCAAAAACCGAAAATATTATAAGTGCTTTATCTTAGCTATGAATGATGACTTTAATACACGGGAGGCTTTGGCTGTCATGTACGACATGATTCGTCAGATTAATACTCTCGCTGTAACAGATAAAGCTGAGGCGTGCTTACTAGTGGGCGAGCTGAAGACTCTTGGAGATATATTTGGAATTTTAGATTCTAATCCAGAAGTATTTATGCAAGGTGGAACTATTGTGGATGCGCTTGACAGTATTAGCTCTAGCGAGATAGAGGCCCTGATTTCGGAAAGAATAACGGCAAAGAAAAATCATGATTTTTTAGATGCTGACCGCATAAGAGAGAAGTTGCTTGCTCAAGGTATTGTGCTAGAAGACTCTCGTGAGGGCACCTCTTGGAGAAGAGGATAGGTAATCTTTTAGTAGCGCAAAATATACGTATCTTCCGTCAATCTTAAATTTTTACACTATTTTTTTCCGCGGCATCTACAGCTTGAAAAATAAGCGTGTTAATTGTCATTGGCCCCACCCCACCAGGTACTGGAGTTATTGCAGAGACACGATCATAAAGTGGAGTGAGCTCGATATCACCAATGCCGCCTGGGTGGTAGCCGGCATCGATAACTACTGCGCCATCTTTAATCCAGCTTGCCTTTATGAATTCAGGCCTCCCTACGGCACCGACAACAATATCAGCATTTTTAATAATATCAGGCAAATTTTTGGTGCGCGAATGACAGACGGTGATAGTGGCGTTTTGATTAAGCATCATCATTGCCATTGGTTTACCAAGAATAGGGCTACGACCAACGATAACAGCATGCTTTCCTTCAACAGGAATCTTGTAGGCGCTTAAAAGGCGCATTATACCTTGAGGGGTAGCTGACCCATAAGCCTCTTCGCCCATTGCCATGCGCCCGAAGCCGAGACAGGTGACTCCATCAACGTCTTTATTCAATGCAATGCTATCAAAGCAAACTCTTTCCTCAATTTGAGGAGGCACGGGATGCTGAAGAAGGATTCCTTGGCATAGAGAGTTAGCATTTAATTCTTTGATCTTAGTTAAGAGTTCTTCTGTAGTTGTAGTTTCAGGCAATTCTACCGCGATGGAATCCATGCCCACTCGTTTGCATGCATTTTGCTTCATGCGAACATACGTGGCAGAAGCAGGGTCGCTACCTACAAGAACAGTTGCAAGCATGGGCGTCCTACCATTACCTGCATCTTTGATGCGAGCAACCCTCTCATGTAGCTCTGCTTCAGTTTTTAAAGCGATAGCTTTCCCATCAAGTATTTGGGTTTTCATAAAATTAAAGACTCCTAAATCAAAAGAACGAACAGGTCTTGATAGGCAACCATCTTCTCATTTCAAGCGGTCTCTGTGAAGAGAATACCTATTGCTTTTAATTGACTAGATCGTCTGTCGTCAGTATCATGCCTACCTCTCGATTCGAGGGTAAAAGTGACGACGGGGATTAGCGCAGTCTGGTAGCGCGCCTGCTTTGGGAGCAGGATGTCGGGGGTTCGAATCCCTCATCCCCGACCATTATTTTGGATAAGTTGTTGAGCGCCCTTAGCTCAGCTGGATAGAGCAACGGCCTTCTAAGCCGTAGGTCGCAGGTTCGAATCCTGCAGGGCGCGCCATCCAGCACGAGCAATTCAAGCAGTGGTGGCTGTAGCTCAGTTGGTAGAGCCCCGGATTGTGATTCCGGTGGTCGCGGGTTCGAGCCCCGTCAGCCACCCCATTTGATTTAAAACTCCTTATATTTTCAACTAAATTTCTTTTTGCACCCTTTTTACATTAATATTGATGTTTACTCTTGTTGTTTTGGTTGTTAGACCATCGCTTAGCTGAGGGGTCAACAGGCGGATTTTTTCACGAAGAAAATGCTTTACTTTGATGATGGCAACGCAAGAGTATCAAATAAAACTATACGTCTTGATTCAAATTGAACCTTAGGTCATTTTTTTGGACTTTGATATGGGATTAACAGTACTTTTTATTTTTATTATTTGTGCATTTTATGTGCAAAATAGAGGCGACGTTCAGCATAATAAGCTGATCCGTAAAATAAGTGATCATTCTAATATCTTTGGGCCGATAAATTGTTTGTTCTATGGTTTTTCTACGATAAAGAAATCCGTATATATTGATGTTGGCCATTTTCCTGAATTAAAAGTACTTAAAGATAACTGGAAAGTCATAAGAGACGAGGCTGTTAGGCTTAATGATGATACTCAGATAAAGTCTTCAAAAGAAAAAGATGACTTAGGTTTTAATTCATTTTTCAAAACTGGATGGAAGCGCTTTTATTTAAAATGGTACGGCGCCTCTCTTTATTCAGCGAATAAGCTCTGTCCAAAGACTGTAGATTTGATTAATTCTATCCCAAGTATAAAAGGTGCGATGTTTGCTATGCTTCCTCCGGGGGCCAGATTGGTCAAGCATCGTGATCCTTATGCGGGCTCCTTTAGGTACCACCTAGGATTGATAACCCCAAATTCTGAAGACTGCTTCATTTTTGTAGATGGTAAGAAATATTATTGGAAAGACGGAGAGGCAGTCATGTTTGACGAAACCTTTATCCATTATGCTGAAAATAAAACAGATACCAATAGAATCGTATTATTCCTGGACGTCAAAAGACCAGTAAGTTTCTTTTTGGTTGACTGGATAAATGAACTTTTTTCTCGAATTTTTATGGCAGCCACAACCACTAAAAATATGGATGGCGATAAAATTGGAGGCATTAATCGTTTATTCCCTTACATCTTTAAGGTTAGATTGATTGGGAAAAAGATAAAAAAATTAAACAGAGGTCTATATTATATACTCCAGTATTCTATCTATATGTTAATCATTTATGGAATATTTTTTTAAATAGCTTTTTATTCCTAAGGGGTATTCATGTTGCAGAAGGATATTTTTCGAGGTGATTTTTTAAAACTACAGCAGCTTGATAGCGGCTTTCTAGAATTGAGCTTTGATGCAATAAATAGATCTGTGAATATTTTTAATCAAGCAGCGTTAGATGAACTTCTTGATGCGCTATTGGCCCTAAACGATCAGCCTGATGCAAAAGGACTTATTTTTACTAGCACCAAGAGTGTTTTTATTGCAGGGGCTGATATTACTGAGTTTAGCGCTGTATTTAAAGGTAATATGATAGATCTGAAAACCTTTCTTGATAAGGCGAACAATGCATTTAATAAAATTGAATCTTTACCATATCCGACGATCGCTTTAATTAATGGCTTCGCTCTAGGCGGTGGTTTTGAGTTATGCCTTGCTTGCGACTTTCGTGTGATGTCGAGCAGGGCTTCTGTAGGTTTGCCGGAAACAAAACTTGGAATTATTCCAGGCTGGGGCGGAACTGTCCGCTTGCCTCGATTAATAGGATTTGATAATGCCATAGAGTGGATTGCCTTAGGTAGCCACAAGAAACCAGCGCAAGCTTTAGAAGACGGCGCTGTAGATGCAATAGTTGAGCCTGAACTGTTGAGAGAAGAGGCTTTGAGAATGTTGACTGCTGCAGCAAACGGCTGCCTTGATTACAAAAAACGTCGCAAGCAAAAAAAAATGCCTTTGCAGCTTAATGATAATGAACTAGCCATGGCTATAAATACTTCTCGTGCTGTTATCCTTACCAAGGTTGGAGCCAGTTATCCTGCGCCAATCGTAGCCTTGGATGTCTTATCTAAGGCAGCAAAATTGAAGCGAGATGCCGCTTTAGAGGTAGAATTTCAGGCTTTTAGTAAATTATCTTTAACGGCAGAGTGCCGATCCTTGGTAGGCATATTCACCAGTGATCAATACGTTAATTCTGTAGCTAAAAAATATGCGAAAAAAGCCTCCAAATTAGTTGAGCACGTCACAGTCTTGGGTGCCGGTATTATGGGTGGAGGAATTGCTTATCAGAACGCTCTCAAGGGATTCCCTGTTTTAATGAAAGATATAGATAGTGACTCATTAGCACTGGGTATGAATGAGGCCAATAAATTACTGGCTAAAAGAGTTGATAGGGGTCAAATGTCTGCATTAAGTGCTGGTGGTGCTCTCTCTAGAATTATTCCGTCACTCGCTTACCAGGGTGCCGAAAATACCTCAATTGTTATTGAGGCTGTAGTTGAAAATGCCAAAATAAAATCTATTGTATTAACTGATATGGAAGAAAAAATTCCGGCTGAGGCAATATTGGTTTCCAATACTTCGACAATTTCTATTGATTATTTGGCTAGCCACCTGAGGCGCCCCGATCAGTTTTGTGGAATGCACTTTTTTAACCCAGTCCATGCTATGCCCTTAGTGGAGATTATCCGAGGAACAAGAACCTCTGAAGAAACGATTGGACTGGCGGTGGCTCATACGATTGCATTAGGAAAAAAGCCCATTGTGGTAAATGACTGCCCAGGATTTTTGGTTAATAGAGTGCTTTTTCCTGCTGTTTTTGGATTTGATATGATGCTGGTTGATGGTGCTGATTTTCAGCAAATAGACAAAGCTATAGAGTCCTGGGGTTGGCCTATGGGCCCAGCCTACCTAATTGATGTTGTTGGCCTTGACACAGCTGTACATTGTTTTCCGTCCATTTTGGACGGGTACCCAGACCGAATGAAAGAAATATATGATGTATCGCCAACTCGTTTGTTGTTTGAAAATGATCGTCTTGGTCAAAAAAATGGAAAAGGCTACTATTTGTATGAAAACGATGTCCGAGGGAAGCCTAGAAAAATAGCAGATAGTAAAACCTACGAGCTTCTAAAAACTTGTATTAATGGTTCTGATGTCAACTCCATTGAATTTAGTGATGACTCTATTTTGACTCGGTTTATGGTTCCTATGTGTGTTGAGATTGCTCTTTGCTTGGAGGAGGGTGTTGTAGGATCGCCATCAGAAGGAGATATGGCTGTGATCTACGGTCTTGGATTTCCAGCCTTTCGTGGTGGTTTATTTAGATGGATGGATGAGATCGGTCTTGATGTATTTTGTCAATTGGCGGATAGGTTTAAACATTTAGGGAAACTGTACGAGCCTACTTTAAGGATGCGCGAAATGGCTACAAAAGGAGAAAAATACTACGACAGATAGCTATTTATTTGTTATTAATTTTTTCGACGATATTCGGTCAAGCAGAGGACAATAAGTTGTGAATTTTAAGTCAAGAGATGTTGTGATAGTTGATGTTGCCCGGACCCCTATGGCTAGGTCAAAAGACGGTTCGTTTCGCAATCGTCGAGCTGATGAAATTGGCGCAGACCTTATAGAAAGTTTTCTTGAGCGCAATCCATCTGTTGCCCCTAATGAGATTGACGATGTTATATGGGGTTGTGTGATGCAAAAAAAAGAACAGGGCTTTAATGTTGCTAGAATGACAGCCCTCCGCACCCGGATTCCTCATGAAGTCCCAGCAATTACTGTTAATCGACTTTGTGGTTCCTCTATGTCAGCTTTACATATGGCTGCTGCAAACATTATGTCTGATTTGGGTGATATTTTTTTAGTGGGAGGGGTTGAACACCTTGGCCACCTGCCAATGACGTCTGGTGTAGATCCCAATCCAGCTTTATCTCTTGGTGTTGCAAAAGCTTCTGGCATGATGGGCGTAACAGCAGATTACCTAGCAAGAATTCATGATGTGAGTCGGCAACAGCAAGATGAATTTGGCGCGCGTTCTCATAGAATGGCATCCCAAGCTCGACATGAGGGCTTATTTAAAAACGAAATCATCCCTATAAAAGGCCATAATAATAATGGGGGCCTTTATCTCATGAGAGAGGATGAGACCATTAGGCCCGAGACAACGGTTGAGATTTTATCTGGATTGCGGCCAGCATTTGATCCAGTCAACGGAACTGTTACAGCCGGAACTTCTTCACAGATTACTGATGGTGCTGCAGTTATGCTTGTTATGTCGGGAGAAAGGGCTAAATCACTAGAACTCAAACCTGTAGCAAAGATAGTTTCATTGGCGATTGCGGGTGTTGATCCGTCTGTCATGGGTTATGCTCCAGTCCCTGCATCGCTGCTTGCGTTAAAAAAGGCTGGCCTCACGATTAGCGATATTGATTACATTGAATTAAACGAAGCGTTTGCCGCACAATCATTGCCTGTACTGAAGGATCTCGATTTGCTGGATGTTTTCGAGCAAAAGGTTAATATTAATGGCGGGGCTATTGCCCTAGGTCACCCGCTTGGTGCATCTGGAGCTCGAATTTCTGGAACGTTGCTAAATATTCTTCAACAAAAAGATGCTACGTTTGGCCTCGCGACAATGTGTGTTGGCATGGGGCAAGGAGTAGCTACAGTTTTTGAAAGACTAAGGTAGCTTAAAAATGTTTAATATCAGATCAGTATTGCCCCCCAACTTCTTCTATATATCGAAAATGACACCCTTTCTTTTCGGTTACTTTCATCTCTTTTTGTTGATTGGTCGATATCTCTGTGGCAAAATCCCCCCCTTTGTTTGTAGGGGATAATATCCCTTCTTGGGTTTTATAAATTTCGATATTTAGCGGACGTGGTGGAATTGGTAGACACGCTGGATTTAGGTTCCAGTGCCGCAAGGTGTGAGAGTTCGAGTCTCTCCGTCCGCACCATTTAATAGTTTTGAAACAATTTATATTTGAGGGGCATCATGCAGGTTTCCGTTGAAACAATTTCTAGTCTTGAGCGAAAAATGACCATTGTGGTTCCAGCTGAACGCATCGGAAATGAGGTAAAAGAGCGTCTTGAAAAAGCCGCTAAAACTGTTCGAATAGATGGTTTTCGGGCGGGTAGAGTGCCTTTAAATGTAGTAAATCAACATTATGGCCAAGGCATTCGCCAGGAGGTTGTTAGCGAAACTGTTAGAACTTGCTTTTATGATGCGGTGACTCAAGAAAATCTTACTCCAGCTAGTGCTCCAGCTATAGAACCAAAGATCGACAAGCCAGGTATGGATCTAGAATTTATTGCTACTTTTGAAGTTTTGCCAGATTTTGATTTGGCGGATTTGACAACGATAAAAATTGCCAAACCGTTGGCTGAGGTAAAAGATTCCGATGTTGATGTAATGATTAAAGGATTACGTAAACAGCATGCAACATGGTCAGAGGTGGATCGTGCTGCAGTTGCAGATGACGAGGCGACCATCGACTATGTAGGGCTCAAAAATGGCAAAGAATTTGATGGTGGTTCTGCTGAAAATTATCCTCTAGAGATAGGTGGTGGTACTGCAGTTGCTGGATTTGAAGAAGGCGTAATCGGGATGTCTGTGGGGGATGAAAAGACTATCCCTGTAACTTTCCCTGAAAACTATCAAGCCGAAGAACTTCGTGGCGCATCAGTAGAATTTAAAATTAAATTAAATGTATTAAAAGAACCGTTATTGCCAGAGATGAATGATGAGTTTTTTACTCTTTTTGGTCTGAAGGCTGGCGGTGAGCCAGTATTTCGTTCTGCGGTACTACAAAATATGCAACGTGACCTTAAGAATGCCCTCGAGGGAAAAGTCAAAAGTCGTGTGATGCATGAGTTGTTCACTCTGCATAGCGACATTGAAGTTCCTTTGACAAGAATTGCAACTGAGATTACTAGCCTAAAACAACAAATGGCGAAAAATCTTGGAGGTGATGGCGGTGAAAATACTTTTGACCCCTCACTGCTACCTGATGAAATGTTTGAAGAGCAAGCAAAGCGTAGAGCTATTGTTGGCTTAGTAGTGAATGAGATTGTGCAATCTAATAAAATGGATGTGGATGGAGCTGCAGTAAAAAGCCGAATTCAGGATATAGCAGCGTCTTACGATCAGCCAGAAGAGGTGATGAAATATCACTACAATAGCCCAGAGCTTCTTAAGAGTATTGAGGCGAATGTTTTGCAAGATCAAGTGGTTGATTTTGTTTTATCGCAGGCAAAAGTTTTAGATGAGCCGCAAGATTACCAGAAAGCAATAGCGCCTGACCCCGACCAGGTCGCAACTAAAAATTAATTATCGGTTACAATACGTTGAAATATAATTGATTTAAGCGAGATAGATATGAAATTTGATTCTTCTTTAACAGACTTAAATATAAAAAATGCAGGTGGTCTGGTGCCCATTGTTGTAGAGCAAACTGCTCGTGGTGAGCGCTCTTATGACATTTATTCGCGCTTACTGAAAGAAAGGGTTATATTTTTAGTTGGCCCTGTCGAAGATTATATGGCAAATCTTGTAGTTGCTCAGCTGCTGTTCCTTGAATCGGAGAATCCAGAAAAAGATATTCATTTGTACATAAATTCTCCCGGTGGCTCAGTTACTGCTGGAATGTCTATTTACGACACTATGCAGTTTATTAGCCCAGATGTCAGCACTATGTGTATTGGACAAGCCGCTAGTATGGGTGCTTTTTTGCTGGCAGCGGGTGCCCCAGGTAAACGATTTTGTCTTCCTAACTCCCGTAATATGATTCATCAGCCGAGTGGAGGCGCTCACGGGCAGGCTTCTGATATCCATATTCATGCCCAAGAAATATTAAAAATAAGAGATAGGCTTAATCAATGTCTTGCTGAGCATACAGGGCAAGCAATAGAAAAAATTGAGTTAGATACGGAACGTGATAATTTTATGAACGCTGAAGAATCGAAGGCCTATGGTTTGGTAGATCAGGTATTAGATAAGCGCCCAAAAAGCCTTTGATTCCATTAAAAAATTAGTACTTTATAAATGATATTGCTATAAATTTTTCTTGATCCTCATATTCTAACTAGGAGACAAGGGCCCATGAAAGACGAGACAACAAATAATGGTGGCGATGACAATAAATTGCTTCATTGCTCTTTTTGCAATAAGAGCCAGCATGAAGTGCGTAAGCTGATAGCAGGCCCATTGGTTTTTATTTGCGATGAATGCGTTGAGCTCTGCAATGATATTATTTTGGAAGAAATTCAAGAGATTGAAGCTGGGCCGGATGGCCCTGCTAGCCTTCCAAAACCTATTGAAATCAAAGAAATACTGAATCAGTATGTCATTGGTCAAGACAAAGCAAAAAAAATATTAGCTGTCGCTGTTTATAATCATTATAAGCGCTTGCAGCGTAGCGGGTCTCCCTCAGCTTCTGATGTTGAGCTCGGCAAAAGTAATATATTGTTAGTGGGACCTACCGGAAGTGGAAAAACTCTTCTGGCTGAGACTCTAGCAAGATTGCTTGATGTCCCTTTTGCTATTGCTGATGCGACGACGTTAACTGAAGCTGGCTATGTTGGCGAAGACGTTGAAAATATTATTCAGAAGCTCCTACAAAAATGCGATTATGACATAGATAAGGCTCAACGAGGTATAGTATACCTGGATGAAATTGATAAAATTTCTCGCAAGTCGGATAATCCTTCTATTACTCGCGATGTCTCTGGAGAGGGTGTTCAGCAGGCCTTATTAAAGTTGATCGAAGGAACTGTTGCTTCAATCCCACCTCAGGGCGGAAGAAAACACCCCCAGCAGGAGTTTATTCAAGTTGATACGTCCAATATTCTGTTTATTTGTGGCGGGGCCTTCTCGGGCTTAGAAAAGGTGATCAGGGATCGATCTGATAATACTGGTATTGGTTTCAGTGCAACAGTTAAGGTTAAGGATGATAATAGAAATATAGGGCAGACGTTAGCTGACCTAGAGCCTGAAGATTTAGTGCGTTATGGTTTAATACCTGAGTTTGTTGGGAGGCTTCCTGTTATAGCTACTTTAGAGGAATTAGATCTAGATGCTCTAGTCAATATACTTACCGAACCAAAAAACTCTTTACTTAAGCAATATAGCGCAATGTTTGAAATGGAAGGTGTTGAGCTGGACATGCGTCGAGATGCTTCGGAAGAGATAGCCCAAAAAGCATTGGCTCGGAAAACAGGAGCGAGGGGTCTCCGCTCCATTATTGAGAGCATCCTACTGGATACTATGTATAGTATACCGACCGCAAAAAATGTCAGCAAAGTGGTTATTGATGCTTCAGTTGTTCGCGGGGAATCTGACCCTCTCTTGGTATATGAGGGATCTGACCCTAAGCTGGCAGCAGGGGAGTAGTTGTTGCCCTTTTTCCTAAAAAAGGACCCAGTGGGTCCTTTTTTATTGGTAAACTATATTTGTTACTCAGGCTTGCTTTTAGCTGACGCGCCCCAATACTCTTAACTGGTCTAATTTTTTAATTTCTCAAGACGAGGTTCACGAATGGAAGATTTATCTGTACTTAACAAATTACCTGTGTTGCCTTTGCGTGATGTGGTGGTTTATCCCTATGCAGTGATTCCGTTATTCGTGGGTAGAGAGAAGTCTATAGCAGCCCTAAATCAATCGATGTCTCAAGAAAAAAAAATATTGGTAGTTACGCAAAAATCAGCTTCAAAGGATGATCCATGTGCAGGTGATCTTTACAGTGTGGGAACACTGGCGACTATCTTGCAGATACTTGAGTTGCCAGATGGAACTGTGAAAGTTTTAATCGAAGGGGTTGAGAGGGTCAAGATTAAGGCCATTGAAGATATAGATGAATACCTTTTGTCGGAGTATGAAATATTTTCAGCTGGAAAGCTTGATGATCTTGAGGTGGAGACGATCATGCGGTTGGCATTAGACAAGTTTGAACAGTATGGAAATCTAAGCAAGAAAATACCAACTGAGACTATGGGTATCGTTGCCGCTATAACTGATGCAAGTCGCTTGGCTGATTCTTTGGCCAATCATCTTCCTCTTCCTCTTGAGCAAAAACAAAATATTTTAGAAATGATGGCCCTTATTGATCGATTTGAACTCTTATTGGTTTCAATGGAATCAGAGATCGAGTTGTTTGATATTGGACAAAAGATACGCACCCGCGTCAAAAAACAAATGGAAAAGAGTCAGAAGGAATATTTTTTAAATGAGCAAATGAAAGCTATTCAAAAAGAACTTGGTGATACGGATGAAGAGGATGATTTAGCTCAACTAGCTGGAAAAATTAAGAATGCTGGGATGACAAAGCATGCGTTAGCAAAAGCCAAAACAGAGCTTAAGAAACTTAAAGCTATGTCTCCTATGTCAGCTGAAGCTTCAGTGTTACGAGGTTACATTGATTGGCTTGTAAGTGTTCCCTGGAGAAAACGCTCAAAAGTTCGACACGATCTTAAGCGAGCAGAGTACATCCTTAATGAAGATCATTACGGGTTAGATGAAGTGAAAGAACGCATCTTAGAATTTCTTGCTGTGCAACAGCGCGTGAAGACACTAAAAGGCCCAGTGCTTTGCTTGGTTGGCCCTCCCGGCGTGGGGAAAACATCTCTTGGTGAGTCAATTGCTAAGGCAACTGGTAGAAAGTATGCACGCATGTCGCTTGGTGGTGTTCGCGATGAAGCTGAAATTCGAGGTCATCGGCGTACATATATAGGCTCACTGCCTGGAAAATTAATACAAAAATTATCTAAAGTGGAGGTGAAAAATCCTCTTTTTTTGCTTGATGAGATAGATAAAATGGGCACCGATCATCGCGGCGACCCCTCTTCTGCCATGTTGGAAGTTCTTGATCCAGAGCAAAATAATAGATTCAACGATCACTATCTTGAAGTTGACTACGATCTTTCCGAGGTGATGTTTATATGTACCGCCAACACAATGGATATTCCTGCTCCATTATTAGATCGAATGGAGATAATTCGTATTTCAGGATATACCGAAGATGAGAAGTTAAATATTGCACTTAAATATCTTTTACCAAAACAACTTAAAGCGAATGGTTTGACGGAAAAAGAATTATGCCTGCAAGAAAAACCTATGATAGATATTATTCGTTATTACACTAAAGAAGCTGGTGTCCGTGGCCTTGAAAAACAATTAGCAAGACTCTGCAGGAAAGTTGTAACCCAACATGTACGTGAAGAAACAAAAAAAACCTATTCAATTACAACTGAGGGGCTGGAAGAGCTGCTTGGCGTAAAAAGATATAATTTTGGCCGCGCTGAAGAAGAAAGCCAAGTTGGTCAGGTTACAGGTCTAGCTTGGACTCAAGTGGGCGGAGAGCTTTTAACTATAGAGTCTTCTGCAATACCGGGTAACGGAAAAGTTATAAAAACCGGTTCTTTGGGCGATGTGATGCAGGAATCAATTCAAGCAGCTTTAACTGTGGTGAGAAGTCGAGCTCAGGTACTGGGTGTGCATCGTGACTTCCATCAAAAATTGGATCTCCATATTCATGTCCCAGAAGGTGCCACCCCAAAAGACGGCCCAAGTGCCGGCATTGCTATGTGTACAGTTGTTGTGTCGGTCCTAACAGGGATACCAGTGAGAGCTGATGTTGCTATGACCGGAGAAATTACCTTGAGGGGCGAAGTTTTGAAAATCGGAGGATTGAAAGAAAAACTTCTTGCAGCCCACCGCGGAGGCATCAAAAAAGTAATTATACCTTATGAGAATAAGCACGATCTGAAAGAAATACCTGATAATATAAAAGATGATCTTGAGATAGTTCCTGTACAGTGGATTGATGAGGTTTTAGACATAGCCCTGCTAGCAAAACCGGCCCCTCTGTCTGATGAGGAGTACAAAAAAGAAGAGAAAGAATCCATTAAGGCTAAAGATATGTCTGAACCCCGCATTAATACTCATTAAATTGCTTGACCCACTGGCAGTGGGTTGGTATAAAGTTCATGTGACGACATTAACCGTTGAATATGATTAGTATATGTAAGGGGTTATGTGTCGCTGGTGAGCAGTTTAAATAACCATAATAAAAAGGAAATTATTGTGAATAAATCTGAATTAGTTGATGCAATTGCTGATGCTGCAGACCTGTCTAAGGCCTCAGCTGGACGTGCTCTTGATGCTGCAATTTCAGCAGTTTCTGGTGCGCTAGCAAAGAAAGATCAAGTTTCTCTTGTAGGTTTTGGTACTTTTGCTGTGAAGCACCGTGCGGCACGTGCAGGACGTAATCCACAGACAGGTGCAGAAATTCAAATTAAGGCTGCTTATGTACCTAGCTTCAAAGCAGGAAAAGCTCTTAAGGATGCTGTAAATTCTTAGTAGTGCTTTTTAGGCCGGCTAGCATTCTGGTGGTTTATTTAAAAGACGTATCTGTGATGCGTCTTTTTTTATATAATTAATTAATTTTCCTGTAAAGACGTACTGTATTTTACTACCAAGAGAAACTTATGCTTCAAGATTTTCGTGATAATCTCAGTGGTGTAGCGAAAAGTGTTTTAGTTGTTATCATTATAATCCCTTTTGCGCTTTTTGGTGTTGACGCCTTATTTGAGACCAGGGCCACTGCAAAGGAGGTAGCTAATATTAATGGCGATTCCATCTCAGAGCTGAGTCTTCAGCAAGCAATTCTTGTTAGAAAGCAACAAATTAGCAGTAGAGTGAAGGATATCGATCCATCCCTTTTGGATGACAAAATCATGAGGCCAGCTGTCCTAAAGCGCCTCATCAGGCAGAAGATAGAGGAACAAACTGCATCTGACATGGGGATGGCTATATCTAAGAAAAAGATTAATTCTTTGCTGGTCCAGGTCCCTGAATTTCAAACAAATGGTAGATTTAATCCTGAACTTTACGAGTTTGTAGTAAAACAGATGGGCTATACGCCAACCTCCCACTATAAGGCTATTTACTCTGACTTACTGGCTGAGCAGTTCTTTAAAGGTGTTGTTGCAACGGGATTTTCTACAGAAAAAGAGCAGGAATTAATAGCGACGGTTTTAGGCCAGACTCGCGATTATTATTACCTAACGATTCCTATTGAGACGCAAAAAAATGCTGTCCAGCCCTCAGACGAGGATATTAGCAATTACTATGAAAATCATATGCCACAATTCATGACAGAAGAGCAGGTGCTGATTGAATATATAGAATTAAAGTCTTCTGATCTTTTAGGAGACATATCTGTAGATGCTAGCCTCATAGAGGAAGGCTATCAAGAAAAAGTTAAGGCCGCTTCTTTGGCCACACAATACCGTGCTGCACATATTCTTTTAGACAAAAAAGCAGATAATAGCCATTTAACTAAGATGACTGCTATACAAGAAAAATTAAAAAATAATGAAGATTTCGTCTTATTGGCAGAGGAATACTCTGATGATTTTCTAACTTCAGAAAAAGGCGGAGATCTTGGTTATGTTCGCTTAGGGGATCTTCCTTCTGAGCTGGATTTGGCCTTAGAGCGGCTTGCTGTCGGAGAGATTTCGGAGATTATAGAAACAAAAGCGGGAATTCATCTTTTAAAGTTATCTGAAAAGAAAGAGATAGAAATACCAAATAGAGAGCTATTAGAACCTGCTATTCGTGAAGAAATTCGACTGCAGATCGCTGCAGAGTTAATGCCTGAAAAAATAGAGGAGCTAAAAGAGCTGACATATAACGCCACATCACTACAAGATGTTTCCAGTACGATGGGGCTAGATTTAAGTGTCTCTGATTTTTTTGGACGGTCAGGTGGAGAAGGTGTAGCCGCCAGCAAGAAAGTCATAAACGCTGCTTTTAGTTCTTCGGTCATAGAGAATGGTTATGCTAGCGAAGTGATTGAGTTTTCCGATGACCATGTTTTAGTGTTATCTGTACGCGAACGTTCCGCCCCAAAAGTACAGCCATTAACTGACGTTAAGATTCAAATTAAAAAAACTATTCAATATGAAGTAGCATCTGAAAATATTGTGACTTATGGCTCCAAGTTGAAAGAGCTTGTTAAGTCTGGAGAGAGTATCGAGTCTGTTGCTAGGGCTGAAGGTCTTGCTTGGCAGGTCAGCTTCAACACTAAGATTGATGGCGGGAATAAAGATGACTATATTAGGAAAATTACTGTTTTCTCTATGAGATTGCCTGATGTTGATCCTGCTGTTGATTATATAATAATGCCAAATGGAGACTATGTGTTGGTAGCTTTAACTAAGGTTGCATTTGGCAATTACGAGACACTTCGTCTTACAGAAAAACAAGCAATGGTTTCCTCCAGATCGTCCGCTAACTCTAGTCGAGACTATCAGGCCTATATTGCTTTGTTGCATGAGAACGCAGACATTGCTTCAGAGTAATAAAGCTGTCTTGTTGCAAGAGTATATTTCCGCACAAGAGTATTGCCAAAGAATCAGTTAGAGCATTTTTTGGTTATGTTTAATGTTTAATATTTTATGTCTTAGTTAAAGCTAATGCCGTTAGCTTTCTGGAGGGGCAATCAATGGCCGATTACAAGTATGATTTGGTAATTATAGGCAGTGGCCCTGCAGGTGAAGGTGCAGCTATGTCTGCAGCCAAGCAGGGCTGGTCAGTAGCTGTTGTTGATGATCGTCCTATGGTCGGAGGAAACTGTACGCACCTAGGAACAATTCCATCTAAGGCTCTTCGTCATGCAGTTAGGCGAATGGTTCAATTTAATACTATGCCGATGTTTCGAGCAGTAGGCGAACCCCGATTATTTTCTTTTTCAGATGTAATGAGGTCAGCTGAAGAGGTTATTCGCAAGCAAGTAGAGATCAGGTCACACGAATACTCTCGGAATAGAGTAAAGCTCCATTTTGGGCGGGCTACTTTTTGCGACAAAAACAATATAATTGTAAGAAAAGCAGATGGCACCAATGAGAAAATTGAAAGTCGAAATTTTTTAATTGCCACCGGATCAAGCCCCTATCATCCCGAAGACGTTAACTTTGATCATCCTTGTATGTTTGATAGCGATACTATCTTAAAGCTAGACCATAATCCCCGTAATATTATTATCTACGGGGCAGGGGTAATAGGTTGTGAATATGCCTCCATTTTTTCTGGTTTAGACACTCGAGTTGATTTGGTAAATACTCGGGAAGGCCTATTAGAATTTCTTGATGATGAAATTTCTGATGCTTTGAGCTATCAGTTGCGAGATTTAAATGTCACTGTGCGGCACAAAGAAGAATATGCCGAAATTGAGACTCGCGACAATGGTGTCACGATGGTGCTTAAGTCAGGAAAAAGAATTCATGCAGAAGCTATTCTTTGGTGTAATGGTCGGACTGGCAATACGAAAAACCTGGGCTTAGATAAGATAGACTTGGATCTAGACAAAAGAGGACAGATAGCAGTGAATGAAGACTATCAGACCTCGTTGGCTAATATTTATGCTGCCGGCGATGTTGTTGGATGGCCTGCTTTGGCTGGAGCAGCTTACGACCAAGGTCGTTCTGCTGCGGCACATATGTGTGGCTTAAAAGTATATCATGTAGATGATGTAGCAACAGGAATATGGACTATTCCTGAGATCAGCTTTGTTGGGAAGACAGAGTCGGAGTTAACTAAGGAGCAGGTCCCGTATGAAATTGGACGGGCATATTTTAAAAATATAGCAAGAGCGCATATTTCTGGAGAAGAGGTGGGCGTGCTAAAGATTTTATTTCATCAGAAAACCTTGGCGATACTTGGCGTCCATTGTTTTGGTGCTGAAGCTGCAGAAATTATTCATATTGGACAAGCAATCATGAATCAGTCTGGAGATGCCAACACTTTAGATTATTTTATTAGCACAACCTTTAACTATCCGACGATGGCTGAAGCCTATAGATTAGCGGCTATTAATGGCATAAATAGGTTGAGTCGTGAATCCAGAAAATTGGCTTTTAATATAAGTTGATAATTATTTTATATGTGTAAAGTACATCGCTAGATAATAATCAAATAAGATAATGACAATTAATGGGCGTAAAATTGGAAAATTTGCTTTAATTGGCATAATAAATTCTATTTCAGGGTATTTGTTATGATAACTAATCTTTCCCTGAGTATCGGTTTTCGCTATATCAGAAGCAAGCGGAACAACTCCTACATCTCTTTTGTTTCACTGATATCTTTTGTTGCTATGTCTCTTGGAGTTATGGTTTTAGTTGTTGTCCTTTCTGTAATGAACGGGTTTGAGCATGAGATTAAAAAGCGCATTCTTAATGTACTGCCTCATATCTCAGTAACAAACTCATCAGGAATAATAAACTGGGGTCCAGTAGGCGAAAAATTGCTTAAATTTGATCATATTGAAGGGTACGCCCCTTTTGTTGAAGGCTATGGTTTGCTGTCATCTTCTTCTTTAAGTCAGGGTGTCCTATTGCAGGGTATTTCACCGCCAGATGAAGTCAACGCCAGCTCAATTAATGACCATATGATTGCAGGTGAAATCAACGATCTTGAGCCTGGTCAATATGGAATGCTGATTGGTAGCATGCTAGCCGGTTCTTTAGGTGTCACTGTTGGAGATAAAGTGGTTCTGTCATTACCTGAACTGAATGTTACCCCAGTTGGTGTTTTCCCGCGGTATAAGCGTTTTTATATACGAGGAATTTACCAAGTAGGAGCGCAGGTAGATGGTGGCATGGCATTTATTCATTATGTGGATGCTCAAAAACTATATCGTCTTGGTAAGAGTGTCACTGGAATAAAACTAAAGGTTGAGGATCCATTTCATGTCATGAGCCTGATTCCTTTTATTAAGAAAAGTATAAACCCATCATTTCGCATAAAGACTTGGACTACTGAGATGAGTAGCTTATTTAAAGCTATAAAGATGGAGAAAAAAATTGTTGGGATGCTGCTGTCAGTAATTATCGCCATAGCAGCATTTAATATCATAGCTAGTCTTGTATTGATGGTTTCCAGTAAAAGACGTGATATTGCTGTACTAAGAACGCTTGGAGCGAAAGAAAGCACGATAGCGGGTATATTTATGATCCAAGGTTGCATTATTGGTATATTGGGGGTGATTGTAGGGGCAACTTTAGGGTGTATATTGGCAGTATACATAGGAGATATTGTGAGTTGGATTGAACAGCAGACCGGAGTTCATATTTTCGATCCAGCAGTTTATTTTATTAGCCAAATTCCATCTAAATTGATGTGGGCAGATGTACTGCTGGTGTGCTGTATGAGTTTAATTCTAAGTATTTTAGCTACAGTTTACCCTGCTTTAAGGGCATCTCAAGTCTCCCCTGCAGAGGCGCTTCGCTATGATAGATAGTCATCGATGGGTAATGCAGTGCCAAGAATTATCTAAGTCATATATTGAATCTAATGTTGAAGTAAAAGTACTAAATAATATTTCATTAAAAGTTCGTGCAGGTGAAAAAATTGCTATTATTGGTACCTCCGGCTCAGGAAAAACAACGCTACTCAATCTACTAGGCGGCTTAGACGATCTATCACAAGGCTCCATCGAAGTGATGGGTGCTGACTGGGCCTCCATGACCGAAAATAAACGCGCCTTATGGCGAAACAAATATTTAGGTTTTGTGTACCAATTTCACCATCTTCTTGCAGAATTTACTGCTATAGAAAATGTATCTATGCCTTTATTGATCAGAGGGATCGGAAAAGTAGAGGCGCGACAAAGATCAAAAATAATTTTGTCACAAGTAGGCTTAGCTCATCGGTGTGAGCATAAACCTTCAGCCCTTTCAGGCGGAGAGCGACAAAGAGTGGCCATTGCAAGAGCGCTGGTTGCACATCCTGCATGCGTGTTAATGGATGAGCCTACAGGAAACCTCGATTGTTTTGCTGCTGAGGCTGTTCTTGATACGCTTCTTGGTCTGAATGTTGAATTTGGAATTAGCTTTATTATTGTTACTCATGACAGCAGTGTTGCATCAAAAATGGATCGAATCTTATCCCTGGAACATGGAGTTTTATTGGAAAAAAATTCAAATAACAAGTCACCACAGGCTGATTAGCAATGCTTAAACTTTTTCCTATTTTTATTGGGTGGAGGAGCTTCACGTCGGGTAGCGATAGTAATTTGGTATCTTTCATTTCTTTTTTGTCTATTTCAGGACTGGCCTTAGGGACGGCATTGCTTATTTTGGTGATGTCAGTTATGAATGGTTTTGAAAGGGAGATGGAGTCGACAATACTCGGGTCTGTGCCTCATGTGCAAATTTTTAAAGAGGACGGTGTAAATAACATCTCTGCGTTAACTCAGCTACTAGAATCTGACCCCAATGTGCGTGCAACTACACCTTTTTCTAAAGTGGATGGCATGCTGACAAGTAATGGCAGGGCTTTGCCTGTAGAGCTGCTTGGTATAGGGGCGCCTCAAAGCAAAGATTTTATTGGAGGCTTCCTGTCTTCTGAACTACTTTCTTCATTTAAGGAGAGAGAGAACAGCTTTTTATTAGCCAAAGGGGTTGCAGATAAATTATTCGTTGAGACCGGTGATAGGGTTGTGCTACTAGCACCTCAAGCCAAGACATTCGATCATGATGAATTTGCACCAAAAATTATTTCTTTTCGGGTGGGAGGAATTTTTAACACTCATACGCCTCTTGATCAAAAGCTAGTCTTAGGTCCGCTCAAAGCAGTTACACAAATAGCCGGCCTGAAAGATCCTCAAGGCATTCAAATTAAGTTAAATAATGTTTTTGATGCAAGAGAGACAGGATTCAGGCTTATCAGAGCCTTACCTTCAGGATATTTACTTTCTGACTGGGTCCAGACACATGGAAATATTTATCATGCGATAAAAATGTCACGTAAGATGATATTACTTCTAGTTTTTTTCATTCTAGCCATTGCTGTTTTTAATGTAGTCTCAATGCTTATGATGGTGGTGATAGATAAGCGTTCTGTTATATCAGTATTAAAAACTCAGGGCGCAACAAATTTTGAAATTGCTTTGATTTTTATGACCCAAGGCCTCCTTATTGGGCTAGTGGGTTCTTTTTTGGGCGCCATAATTGGCATCTTGGGCGCCCTGAACGCCCCTGTTGTTGTAAATAAACTAGAATCATTGCTAGGATTTAATTTTCTTGAATCTGAGGTTTATCCTATTGATTACCTGCCATCTCAGCTGGTCTGGAGTGATGTATTTTTAGTAATTTTGGTTGCAGTAGCATTAAATCTGATTGTCACCATCTACCCATCGTTGCAGGCAGCTAAGATTAAGCCAGCGAATGAGCTAAGATACGAATAAATAGATAATTTTATACTTATTGGGTATTTTTAGGCTGCACATCACTCCTCTTTTTTTGACGTAGCGTCCAGTTTCTAAGAACTTTCCATTTCCACAACTGATGTATAGCTATATAACCTAAACCACCACAAATAAAACCAGCTACAAGACTGCCTGTTAGTAGAGGGAGCCATATCAACTTGCCTTGACCAATTGCCCAGCTCCATGATAGCTCAATGGTAAAGGCTGTAAATTCCAACCCAAGCAGAAGAACGCCAATACCATAAGTAAACATAAATAATGGTGCAATAGTTAAAGGGTTGCTAATCCATACAAGTGCAACAGCCACAGGTAGGTTGCTGCGAAAAAAAAAGGCAAGCAGGGCCACAAGAATTGTTTGACCAGGTATGGGCAAAAAAGCAACAAAAAGGCCAATAAAAAATGAAGTCGATATAGACACTCTGTTTATGTGAAATAAATTAGGATCTATAAACAAGGGCCCCATCCATTTAATAGCAGGGCTATTTAAAATTTTATGAGGAGCTGGAAGCCAGCGGTTTAGGAATTTTTTGGGCATACATAAATAGTCTGTACGGTTGAAATTAGAGCTTGATTATGACTATTTTTCCCTGCACACACTACCGATTATGTTGATTCTGCAGCAGATAAGAGACTAACAATGATGTGCGTGTAATGATGGACATGGCAAGAATATAAGATTAATCAAGTGCTGGCAGATTTTTTAAAGAAAAAAACCATTTTTTCTTTTCAAGAAAGGAGGCTATAAGCTATTAATTTTTTTAAAATAAAATAATAATATTTTTCTTGACGACATGCAGTTTTAGGCCTATTTTTCGCAAATACTAAGTTGTAGCTTTTTTTTGTACTGTTACGGTTTTTTGTGTCGAGATGGAGAAATTTCGATATGGGTGAAGATGATATATTTGATATAGAAGATTATTCTATCGAAGCAGAAGCAATAGTTACCTCAGCCTCACTTGAGGCGGACGTCAGACGCAAAATTGAGGATCACCTAGAAAGATTGCGGCTAAAAAAATTGATTCAAGATTATGATTTTGATATGTAAATTTTTAGGGCATTTTTAGGGTTACTTTAATTCTTTAGTTGTCTTTTGCCTTCTTCATACCAGCATTTTTTGGCATAATAAACACTTAACTTACAGCTAGGCTAAAATCTGTTGTCTGACATAAATGCTTTTGCGTCCAATTCATCTTTAATGGGTATTCTTACTCTTAGGGATATTGAGTTTCATCGAAATGAAAATCTATTATTTTCAGGCATTAATGCGAGCCTCGAGTTTGGTGATATTTTGCAAATCGAAGGGCCAAATGGCTCCGGAAAAACTACACTATTGCGCTTGATTACTATGGCTTTAAGTCCTTACTTGGGGGAAATTACCTGGCAGGGAGAAAATGTAACCTATATTCGCGAAAGGTATCTAAAAAATGTGCTGTTTCTTGGTCACCAGCCAGGATTGAATGAATCATTGTCTGCTGAGGAAAATTTAATTTGGTGGCGTAGGTTAAATAAAAGTAATTCTTTGTCTGATTCTGATGCATTAAAACGTACGGGTTTGATTAAATATAAGAGTATCGCTTGTTCTCACTTGTCGGCTGGTCAGGTGCGTCGAGCTGCATTAGCAAGACTTCATGTTGCCGAAGCCAAGCTATGGATCCTTGATGAGCCATTTTCTGCTCTTGATAAAGAGGGCTCGAGAGAATTAAAAATATTGATTCTTGATCACTTAAACAGGGGCGGCATTGTGGTTCTTTCAACACATCATGATTTAGAAATCAAAAATATGAAGCGCATTTCATTAGTTTCTTCTCGTCAGGCATGTTGATAATGAATACAGGTTTTATGGTAATTTTTCGACGTGACTTGCTAGTAGCAATACGTCATCGAGGCGATCTTGCTAATCCTGTAATTTTCTTTTTTATAGTGATAGTTTTAGTTCCTCTTGGGCTGACGCCAGAGTCAAGCAAGCTTAGTGAAATTGCTCCGGGTATTCTTTGGGTGATGGCTTTGCTAGCATCGCTTTTATCGTTAGATAGCTTGTTTCAGAATGACTACGATGACGGAACTCTTGAACAAATTATTATTTTGCCCCAGCCTTTATACTTTATGGTATTAGCGAAAATAATTGTTCACTGGCTTGTCACTGGGTTGCCATTGTCACTTTTAGCGCCTATTTTAGGCATGATGTTGTCATTGCCGGATGCAGGTTACCCAGCCTTAGTGTTGAGTCTTTTGATGGGAACTGCAATCTTAAGTTTGCTTGGAGCTGTTGGGGCCGCTTTAACTCTACCCTTGGGCAAAGAGGGGCTTTTACTACCTTTAATCGTTATGCCTCTTTATATGCCAGTATTAATTTTTGGAGCTAATTCAGTTCAACTCGCAATTAATGGATTTTCTGTAATAGGTCCGTTAGCGACAATAGGATCATTGTTAGCTTTGTCGTTGATAGTTGCGCCCTATGTAACTGCAGGTGCATTGCGATTAAGTATTCAGGGGTGATTTAAATGTTAAGCAAAAAAGGCTAAACGTAGATATGTGGCAGTGGTTTCATCGACTAGCTTCACCCCGCTGGTTTTATCAAGCTAGCGGTAAATTCCTGCCTTGGATTTCCATGTTGGGGTTATTTTTTATCTCTCTAGGTTTGGTTTGGGGTCTCGGTTTCGCGCCCCAAGATGCCAAACAGGGGAATAGTTTCCGTATTATTTATATTCACGTTCCATCGTCTTTCCTCGCCTTGGTGGGTTATTACATAATGGCAGTTGCAGGAGCAATTGCCATTATATGGAAGATAAAACTTGCAGATATGGTTATGAAGGCAGCTGCGCCAATTGGTGCAGCTTTTACCTTTGTGGCCCTTTTGACAGGTGCCATTTGGGGGAAACCCACTTGGGGAACCTACTGGATATGGGATGCACGAATTACATCTATGTTGATCCTATTTTTTCTATATCTCGGAGTGATTATTCTTCAGAGCTCATATGAACATAAAGGATTGTCCAGCAAAGCAGCAGCTTTACTGGCTTTAGTGGGGACAGTCAATATTCCTATTATTTATAAATCAGTAGATTGGTGGTATACACTGCATCAACCCGCTACTATTAGATTTACTGAAGCACCCTCTATGCACCCTGATATGTTCCAGCCCTTACTGGTCATGATTGTTGGGTTTTATTTTCTTTATGCGATAGCCCTAGTTGCCAGTATTCGTGTTGAGATACTCCATAGAGAGCGTCGCACCAAATGGGTTCAAGATCTTGTGTTCACGAATAAGAATAATGATCCTTAATCTAGCTATGCGTAAGGTTTAATCTTATGAAATCTCGGTTTATAGGCGATAATAATGTTTCAGTTCGAGAATTTTAACGATTTTTTGTATATGGGGGGCCACGGCTACTATGTCTGGGTTGCTTATTTTTCATCACTGGGTGTACTGGCTTTTTTGCTTGTCGCTCCCTTTTTTCGCAAAAAAAATATAATTAAAGAGATAAAGAAACAGCGTCATTATGATTCCACTGGATATTCGTAGGTATTGATGCCTGTTGATTTTTTTCGAATAGATAAAAAATCTCTATTTGTCAGTTCTATTTTGAGAGAAACTTATGCACCCCTTAAGACGTTATCGCCTAACTATGGTAATTTTTATTGTTGTGATGACTTCTATTGCAGTCGGTTTGATGAGTTTTGCTTTACGGAAAAATATTAATCTTTTTTATACCCCCTCAAGTGTAGTTCTTGGTGAGGCTCCGATAAACGTAAATATTCGTGTAGGCGGAATGGTTGTAGAGGGAAGTTTGATCCGAGCCGAAGACTCGTTGCTAAGCATTTTCAAGGTAACAGATGGGGTTTCAGAAGTTAAAGTGCAGCATGAAGGCATCCTTCCTGATATGTTTGCTGAGGGCGGCGGCGCCGTAGCGACAGGAAAACTTGATGAGAATTTTATCTTTATTGCATCTACAGTTTTGGCCAAACATGATGAAAATTACATGCCTCCAGAAGTGACTTTTGCCATGGATGAAGCTCGCCTGCATACTAAAAAATTAAATTCTGAGGCTGGTAGCCTGAACAATAACTAAGACTCCGCTTGAATCCTGTCGACAAACAGGGGTATAGCTATAGGATAAAATAATGGTAGCTGAATACGGCCATTTTGCATTAATACTTGCGCTAGCTTTAGCTCTCATGCAGGCAATAATTCCACAAATTGGTGCCTTTGCAGGGAATCGCCTATGGATGTCTACCGTCAGGCCTCTCGTGGCAGCACAGACTCTATTTGTGTTGATCAGCTTTGGGTGCCTAATCTTTCTTTTTCTCAATGATGACTTTTCTGTTAGATATGTTGCTGAAAACTCAAATACACTATTACCTGATCGGTACAAGATAAGTGCGGTATGGGGCGCTCATGAGGGTTCATTGTTGCTCTGGGTTTTTATCCTTGCCCTTTGGAGTTTAGCTGTATCAATTTTCAGCGCTAACTTACCTGCACACTTAGTTGCGAGAGTTCTAGCTGTGATGGGTTTTATTAGTGTAGGTTTCTACTTTTTTTTGCTGTTCACTTCAAACCCATTTGACAGAAGCTTACCTTTTTTCCCCAGTGAAGGGGCCGACTTAAACCCTTTATTGCAGGATGTCGGTTTGATATTTCATCCTCCTATGCTTTATATGGGCTATGTCGGACTATCTGTTGCCTTTTCTTTTTCTATTGCTGCGTTGTTGTCTGGCGACACTGATTCAGCATGGGCTCGTTGGGTCCGACCCTGGACTCTTGTTTCCTGGATATTTTTGACCCTAGGAATATCTCTGGGAAGTTGGTGGGCATATTATGAGCTTGGTTGGGGCGGATGGTGGTTTTGGGACCCAGTAGAGAATGCTTCGTTTATGCCATGGCTTGTCTGTACAGCCTTAATCCACAGCCTTTCTGCAACCGAAAAGCGCGGGGTGTTTAGGAGCTGGACATTACTACTTGCCATTATCGCTTTTTCTCTAAGCCTCCTAGGTACTTTTTTGGTACGCTCCGGGGTGCTTACGTCAGTTCATGCTTTTGCCTCAGATCCTACTAGGGGTGTTTTTATTCTCACCTTTCTTGTTATTGTGATTGGGGGCTCGTTGTTACTTTTTGCCCTTAAGGGACCAACAAAGAACGCTCCTTCAGGGTTTTCTGATTTGTCTAAAGAGATGTTTATACTTATTAACAATCTACTTTTAATGAGCCTAACAGTTGTGATTCTTCTGGGCACATTGTACCCGTTAATTGCAGACGTTTTAGGCTGGGGGAAAATCTCTGTTGGACCCCCTTACTTTAATTTATTTTTTGTGCCTTTAACCTTGCTTCTGGCGATTTTAATGCCGATTGGCTCTGTGTTGCGCTGGAAGAGAAGCACTACAGTCAGTGTGCGCCATTACTTTAATGGCCCCTTGGTGTGTTCGATTTTTTTAGGTGGACTATTTCCATTTTTTTATGAAGGTTACGAACCTATTGCTGCTGTAACAGTAATGGTAGCATTATGGATTATTTTTATTACACTTAGGGATGTGTGGAGGAAATCTGCACAAACCTCTAGATCAGTCCTGCATGGACTCATTCGGCTAAATGCAAGCTATTATGGGATGGTTGTTGCTCATATTGGTGTTGCTATATGCATCATTGGTGTTGGTCTAACAAGCACATATAGCGTACAACGTGATATTCGTATGGAGCCCGGAGATCAGGTTAATGTGGCCGGCTACCAGTTTAAATTTGTAGCCATAGGTCCCTTTAAGGGTCCAAATTATATTGCTGATCAGGCAGAGATAGCTGTCACTAGAGATGATTCTGCTGTTGCTGTACTTTATCCCCAGAAACGTCGGTATTTAGCCAGCGGTCAAACTATGACAGAGGCGTCGATAGATAGCGGGATATTCCGCGACCTATACGTAGCCTTAGGGGAACCTCTCAAAGGTGAAGCTTGGGCACTCCGCGTGTATGTAAAACCTTTTGTAATATGGATATGGCTTGGCAGTGCTTTTATCGCTTTAGGGGCATTAATAGCATTGCTAGATCGGCGTTACAGGATTAACCGAAGAAAGGCTGTCCATGCATAACATTACAGAAAATAATATGCTTTGGCGGGAGTCACACAAAATGATAAAACTCATATGGTGCAGTTAGTGTATAGACTGAAACTTTTCCTACCCCTGTTGATCTTCATCATAGTTGCTGTATTCCTAGTAGTTGCATTAGGTCGTGATCCTAATGCTATGCCTTCTGCATTGCTGGATCGCTCTGTTCCTGAATTCTCTTTACGTGTTTTGGGTGACGAGGATCGATATGTAGGTCAGGAAATTTTTTTAGGCGAACCGTCATTACTGAATGTATGGGCTACTTGGTGTTTTTCATGCAGAATTGAACACTCGTATTTACTCAAGCTTTCTTCGCAAGGCGTCCGTATTGTTGGTCTAAACTATAAGGATAATGGGAAAAAAGCTAAGAACTGGCTGCTTGAAATGAAGGACCCTTATGCTTTAAGCATTATTGATAACATTGGTAGATTTGCTATGAATCTAGGTGTCTTTGGCGCCCCTGAGACCTATTTGATAGACGGAATGGGTATAATTAGATACAAGCATGTTGGGGTGATAGATGATCGTATTTGGTATGACCATCTTCTTCCTGTTTGGGAGAGCATTAAGTAGATTTATTAAAACAATTGACAAAAATCAATAAGATTTAAAATTTGCTTACATGCTTACATGCTTACATGCTTACATGCTTACATGCTTACATGCTTACATGCTTACATGCTTACATGCTTACATGCTTACATGCTTACATGCTTACATGCTTACATGCTTACATGCTTACAT
>Ga0209830_10000604_pt1 | contig 36797 bp, 37 predicted proteins | sample ArcticOcean_MG_C_12_FD_187439 | JGI IMG/M metagenome (GOLD analysis project Ga0209830, IMG submission 187439) | Marine microbial communities from western Arctic Ocean - ArcticOcean_MG_CB8_130 (SPAdes) (version 2) | ecosystem: Environmental > Aquatic > Marine > Oceanic | place: Arctic Ocean...
TAGTCGTTTATTAACACTATAATAAAACCATAATTTAAAAATAAAGGAAGCTCGACTGAGTTTAAAAAAAATTAAAAAAATAATATTTATTCTTCTGGAGATTCAAATTTAACAGCAGTGGTATCTGTAATTTTTAATGCACGCTTCACAATTTCATCAATTGCTTGGTAGTTCCTTGGCTTTTGCTCTTTATTGTTATTCCAGTAGGTACTTCGGACTTTAGCGGGGTCTTTTATTCCAAAATACTGAGTGGCGAACTTATCTCGTTTTGTTTCTGTAATAATTTTTTCATCAATTAAAACATCAATTAGATACACACAAAGATTTTTTTGCAAAAGCCATCCGCACTTAGATGGAGCTCCAAAACCATTAAATGCTTCTTGAAACGTAAAAGAGTCCTCTTCTCTAATAGCGCCAGCTTTGGCTAGAACGAAAGATAATGATTGGAAGAAAGCAGAATACTCTGAGATATGCTCTCCTTTATTGATTATTAGAGTTAGGGGATTATCTTTTGTGTTTGGATTGAATGCTTCTCCATCCCAGTCTCTTGAGTGCGTTCTTGCTTTAAGTAATGAGTTTTCAAATCTAAGCTGTCTATTTTCTCGAAGTAATTTAGAAATTTCTTCTGTTGTGTAATCTTCGGGTCTTTTATTTGTCGCCATAAACATTATCCATTATAGTGTCTAAATCCTCAGTTGCATAATCAGCATAGTGCCTCTCAGTGGTAACACTGGTGCGATGTCCTAATAATTTTGATAAATGATACATAGTAGTTCCGTTTTTTAGCTGGTGCACTGCAAATGAGTGTCTAGCTGTGTGTGAAGTTATGTCTTTTTGGATTCCACATTGTAACGCCCACATTTTTAATTGTTGGTTAGTATGAGCATAGTATAGAAGATTTGTGAAAACATTGTCGTCTTCGCCTTTTCTTTCTGGTAGACTATCTATTGCTTGTTGAGGTAACTTAAAACGTATTTGAATTTTCTTTTTTTCAGTAATTAGATTAATCATTGTTATACTATTCTCTTCGACTATATGTTTCCACTTGAGAGTACTTATGTCGCCTGCACGTAATCCAGTGAAACAGGCAAAAAGGAATCCTTTGTATAGCATGGGCTTTACGGTATCTCTTTTTTCCCAATCTCTCATTTGGTAAATCTCATCAATTGTTAAATAAACCATTTCTTCTTTTCCTCGCTCTGGTGCTTTTACTCCCTTTGATGGTGCTGATGCAATAAGTTCGTTATCCACAGCATCATTAAGAACAACAGCAAACTGATTAAATCTTTGATTTTGAGTTGATGATTTTATTGGATGACCGCTAGTAGTTACAGCTTCAGTTATTATCCATGTTTTAAAATCTACAACAAACTTTTTATTGATTTGGTTGAGTTTGATATTAAGAGGAATATTGTTTTTAGAGCAGAATTTTTGAAGCATTTTCTTTAAGCTATTATATCCGCTCATGGTATTGGTGTTAGTTGCACCTCTTGTTTTCATTACAGAATCAAAGTGTTCAAAAAACTGAGTGTTCTCTCCATTTATTAATACAGAGTTGAATATGGCAGTGTTATACTTAGCTTTTAGAGCGTTTTCACGCTGTTTGATAATCTCAGTTGATTTTGTATTCTGTTTCTTTTTCTCTGGAGTGTCAGCTCTATTCCAAAAACGAATATCACTTGCAAACTTGTATTCGGGTTTTATGTCTTTCCCAAAATCAATCTTAAATCGATAGTAATATTGTTTAGTTTTTGATTTGATTTTTGTCTTACTTACAATAGCCATATTGTACATGTTTTGGGTACAAAAATTAAAATTGTACCTTAATTATACCTAAATATAACAAAATCAATAGAAACTAAAGGAAACTAGTTATTAATAAATAGATTATATTTACTAGGGTTTTCAGCTATATGAAACCAAAAGAAAGGTACGTTACTTTCCAATACAAAACTGTCCAAAAATGGTACCTAATACATCTTGATCGGTATCAATGTTTCCGGTAATACTTCCAATATAAAAAATAGCTTCTTTTAATTCAATACTTAACAAATCTCCTGGTATATCATTTTCTAAACCATCCATTGTAATTTCTATGGCTTTAAATGCGTTTATGAGCGCATGATAATGACGACTGTTGTTAACAACAATAGCAGCATTGTCACCCATTTCCTTCACAGCGTTTACTAAGTGGGCCTTGAGGGGGGCTATACTTTCTGAGGTTAGGGTTGAGATTCCCATTCCAAGTGCATGTTCCTTTAAGTCAAACGCAGAAAGTAACTCATTATTTAAATTATTGTCAAATCCTTCAGAATATTGGTCAATTTTATTTTCAATTAAGATGAGGTTTTGATTTTTATGCTGAAGTGATTTGATCTCTGAAATTAAATCTTTAAATGCTGTAGTTCTTTCATATAGGTAGATTAAAATTGAGGCTTGAGTTATTTTTTCTCTAGCTTTTTTGACTCCCATAGCTTCTATCACATCTTTAGTTTCACGTAATCCCGCGGTATCAATAAAACGAAATGTAATACCCCCAATCGTTAAAGTATCTTCAATAACATCTCTTGTAGTTCCTGGAATATCAGAAACAATTGCTTTTTCTTCATTTAAAAGTGTGTTTAAAAGAGACGATTTTCCAGCATTTGGTTTTCCTGCAATTGCAACAGGTACACCATTTTTTATAACATTTCCATAGATAAATGATTCTTTAAGCATATGAATATCATTATGTAAGGTGCTTAATAAGTCCTTTAACTGATCTTTATTGGCAAAGTTTACCTCTTCTTCACTGAAATCCAATTCTAGCTCTATTAGCGCTTTAAATTGAATCAGCTGTTGACGAAGTTCCTCCATGTTCTTAGAAAATCCTCCTCTCATTTGTTGCATCGCAATTCGGTGTGCTGCTTCGCTTTCAGAAGCTATTATATCAGCAACCGCTTCTGCTTGGCTTAAATCCATTTTTTTATTTAGATAGGCACGCAATGTAAATTCCCCTGCTTGTGCTGGAAGAACTTTAGATTCTAGAAAGCAACTAATTATTTTTTGAATTATATAGGATGAACCATGACATGAGATTTCTACAACATCTTCTCCTGTATATGAATTTGGTCCTTTAAAAGAGGTTACTAATACTTCATCAATAAGATGTTCCAGATAAATAAAATCAGCTAAAAAAGCAGTATTTGGAGGGATGTTTTTCCAGGATTTTTTATTTTTTGGAAAAATAAATAATCCTGCTTTCTCAATAGCTAAATTTCCTGAAAGTCTAATAACACCAATAGCTCCAATTCCATTTGGAGTAGATAGTGCTATGATGGTTCCGTCGCTTAACATTATGAAATGTATTAAATATTTTTAGTAAAAGTTGCACGTCTTTTGTGCTGGCGGTTTTCATAGTTTTTCCATAACTTTTGAATTGCTGTATTTTCTTTTAATTCAGGATTGGTTTCGACAATGGTTATGTTGTGCTTATTAAAGGTTTTCTGAATTTCATTAAATATAATGGCCGTAATTCCTTTGTTTTGATAGTCAGGATGAACACCAATAAGATAAAAAGAAGCACGATTATTAAACCATATTGCTTTTAATAAATTGTAAATATTAAAGAAAGTTAATTTACCATTAATTTTTTGCAGTGCCCTTGTGAAAGAAGGCATTGTAATAGTAAATGCAATAAGACGATTGTTTTTGTCAACAACACATTTCACAAAGTCTTTATGAACATATTTAAAATAACGTTTTTTATAATGTTCAATTTGATAATTTTGAATAGGTACAAATGTTTGAAGTTTGTTGTAAGTTTCATCTAACAGATTAAACATCTGATCTATATATGGAATAATTTCTTTTTTATTTTTAAAATCCAGTACTTTTAAATTAAAACGTTCCATTATAACACTAGAGAAGCGTTTCACCTTTTCTGGTGAATCTTCAAAGTTCGTAATTTTGATTTCATACTCAACCCATTGAGCAAGTAATGAAAATCCAAGTTCTTTAAGGTGAGTTGCATAATACGGATAATTATAAATAGTAATCATTGTACTAGGTTCATCAAACCCTTTGATTAACAAACCCGCTTTATCAAGATTAGAAAACCCAACAGGTCCCTCTATATGGTCTAGTTTGTGTTCTTTTCCAAAGCAGACTACTTGTTCTAAAAGTAATTTTGAAACAGCTATATCATCTATAACATCGTACCATCCAAAACGTACTTTATTTTTTTTTAGTTCTTCAATTTCAATCCAATTGACTATTGCGGCAATTCGTCCTACAATTTTTTCTTTTTTATATGCGAGAAAAAATTGCGCTGATGAGTTTTGGTATACAGGATTTATTTTGTGGTCAATAGTTTCAACTTCCTCATTAATGATTGGTGGAACCCAAAAGGGATTATTTTTATACAATATGAATGGAAATTTCACAAAAGCAAGATAATCTTCATGACCAGTTACTTTTTTTATGATAATTTCTTGCTCCATATACTTAACTTTTAGCTTTGCGATTTCTTTTACGTTCACTTTTACTGTTTTTCTTTAAAGTTTTCTTGAGCTGTTTTTCTTCTCTTTTAAGTTTTTTAAACTCTAATTCTGCAGAACTTTGAAAGTCTTTATGGAAATCTAGGCGATAGGATATCCCTAAATTTAATAAAAGTTGATTGGGAGTATCTTTAAGACTAGATCCAATAGTCCCCTCAAATTGAATGTTATTTCCAAATAAATAAGCTGCTCCAAGTCTAAACAAACCATCACTATATAAATCACTTTTTATTCCATGATGTTCAAGATAAACAGACCAGAGCTCGTTTAAAGCATGGGTCAGAGTGAAGATGTAGCTTTTTTCAGGATATTTAGTAAGGTAACGGTCATAGGTCAAGTTTGTTACAAAAACCCAAGAGTTTAAAAAGTGAGATTGAGTTGCTAGTGTAGCTCTTAAGTGAGCAAAAGGCTCTTTATCTTGAGTTACATTTAAATTTTGGAAGAAAACAGGACGATAGATATTTCCAAATACGTTATTAAAGGGGAAGGGGTTGTTTTTTTCAAAATTAATATTACTTCCTAAAATAAGAGAGGCAGCAGGAAGCAAATCACGTAGCTTAAAACTATTATTTGACTTCCAACTATAGGGATTTGCTTTCCGTTCTCTTTTAAAGGGATCAAAAAGCAGGTATTTTAAACCAATAAAATTTTCAAGAAACCCTGATTTTGGAATAATAATTTGTTCTGTTGTAATTTTAGAGGCGAGGTTTCCACTAAGGAACTGTGCCTGATAGGTCAACTCTAAAGTTTCTTTAAGGAATCCCCACCTTAATGAAAGAAAACTAATACCCCCATTAAAAGTTGAGTTATTATATCCAGAATGAGAATAACGTTTAATTGCAAAGCCAGCTTCAGCTTGCACTACTTTTTTCCCCACAGCAAAAGCACCAATTGATCGGCCAGGTCTATTAGAATTTATTTGGTCGGTATATTGCCCTTTTGCCAAAAAGCAAGTGGCTAAAATAATTACACTGAAAGTGCTGCGAATCATAATACAAATATAGGGTAAGAAAGTATTATCTTAATAAATTTGATTCTATTAATGCTTGATAAATTTCCTTTGGTTCAACTCGAATTAATTACTTTTGCACATTAAAGACAATTCATTGGGTATACTTTTTAAATTTCTTTTATTTTTTTTAGGAGGCATCTATCTATTACGATTGATATCCCCCTTTCTTTTTAAATTATTAATAAGTAATCTTATTAAAAAATCTAAAAAGAAAAATCACTCAACTAAAGAAACTTCTACTGATCAAAAAAAAGCAAAGCCTTCTTCGAGCTCCATAGGAGAATATATTGATTATGAAGATATTGAATAAAGATTTGGTTCGATCCTTTTTATTGCCCCATGGCCTCATTATTTTGGTTTTTGGATTTTTATCACTTGCTTTTTATTACCCCTTATTGGAGGGAAAAATACTCATTCAGTCGGATATTCGTCAATATGAGGGAATGTCCCGCGAGCTCAACGACTATAGAACCAAAACAAGAGAAGAAACCTATTGGATAAATAATGCCTTTGGAGGAATGCCTACCTATCAATTGGGAGCTAAATATCCAGCAGATTTCTTAAGTCCTATTTATTCTTTTATTCGGATTTTACCTCGGCCAGCACATATACTCTTTTTGTATTTTATGGGTGCTTATTTATTGTTATTAGTTATTAAAATGCCTTATCGTATCGCATTTTTTGGTGCTTTGGCTTTTGGTTTTTCCACCTATCTTTTAATTATTCTTCAGGTTGGACATAATACAAAAGCTTTGGCAGCGAGTTTTTTTTCTTTTGTAATTGCGGGACTAATATTGTTGTTTCAAAAAAAATATTTCACTGGCTTTATTCTTACAACTCTTGCCTTAGGTATGCAAATCAGAGCCAATCATTACCAAATGACCTATTATTTATTGTTATTACTGGGAATATTTATTATATCATATGGTATTAGCGCTTTGAAGGAAAAAAAAGGTTCCTCCATTATTAAGGCTCTTTCATTATTGATTTTATCAGGTATTTTATCTTTAGGGTTTAATGCAACTCCACTGTTAGCTACTGCAGAATACTCCAAATTCAGTACCCGTGGTGGTAGTGAATTAAAGCTTCAGCCTGATGGAAATCCAAAAGAACAAAGTAGTGGATTGGAATACGATTACATTACTGAATATAGTTATGGGATTTTTGAAAGCTTAAATCTTTTTGTCCCAAGAATTCAGGGTGGTGGTTCTAGTGAAAATTTAGGAAAAGATCATGGCGTTTATGATTTTTTAAGAGCAAGAGGGGTAGGGCAAGATCAAGCTATTCAATTCTCTAAAAACGTACCAACCTATTGGGGATCTCAACCAATTTTAGAAGCACCTGCCTATATTGGAATAAGTGTTTTATTTTTTGCTTTATTCGCTTTATTTTTTGTTAAGGGACCACTCAAAAATGCTTTAGCTATTGGTGTTTTATTCTCTCTTTTGCTTTCCTGGGGTAAGAATTTTAATATGCTTACACAATTATTCATCGATTACTTTCCTTTTTACAATAAATTTAGAGCGGTTTCTTCCATTCAAGTAGTTTTAGAACTTTGTATGCCCATTCTTGCCTCCATGGGTTTGTATTGGATCTTTAACAAAGCTGATTCAGTAAATATTAAACGACTTTTAAAGGTTGGACTTTTTCCCATCGGAATTTTGACTGTACTCTTGTTTTTTAAATCGTCATTTTCTTTTCTAGGATTAAATGATAGTTATTTTGAAGAAATTTATGGGGCAGATTTAGTTAATCAAATTGTGAGTGCTAGAAAATCTATTTTCAATCAAGATTTGATAAGAGGAATTCTCTATTGCATCGTTCTCATGGGACTTGTTATTGCGTTAAATGCTAATAAAATAAAAAAGCCCATGGCATTTATTGCTATTTTAGGAATCTTACTTGTTGATTTATTGGGAATATCAAGTCGCTATATTGACTATGATGGATTTGTTTCTAAAAGAATTGTTCAGAATACCTTTAGGCAAACTACGGCAGATAAAGCCATTCTTCAAGACACAGCCCATTATCGTGTTTACGAACCACAACTTGGATTAAATGGAGCTAGAACAGCTTATTTTCACAATACAATTGGTGGATACCATGGTGCTAAGCCACGCCGTTTTGAAGAGTTATTTAATTATTATAATACCCATCAAATTTCAGGGGTATTGGATATGTTAAATATTAAATACATTCTGTTTCCAAACCAAGAAACGGGAGCGTTAGAACCTATGAAGAATTCTAATGCTTTAGGACCAGCATGGACCGTCCAAACATTGATTGAAGTGCCTACTGCCGATGCATTACTTGAACGGTTAAAAATAACAGATCTTAAAAGAGAAGCCGTTTTTATAAAGGGGAGTTTAGGTTTTGGTGTTGCCAAAGAATATAAATTAGATTCTTTAGCAACTCTAGATTTAAATATAATTACATCTAACAAAATAAATTACCGGGCAACCAGTTCTGTTTCACAGTTTATTGTTTTTTCAGAAATGTATTACCCTGAGGGTTGGACAGCAAGGGTTAATGGAAAGGAAACGCCTATCTATAATTTAAATTATGTTTTACGTGGAATTTCTTTAGCTCCAGGAGTATCTGAAATAGAATTTGAATTTACTCCTGTTATTATAGCGAAAGGAACCACTATTCGATGGATAACAGTCATTCTGTTTTTATTTAGTATTTTAACATTTGGGTATTTACAATTCCGTAAGAAAAAAATATTATAGGCATGGGGATAATTGCTAAGCAGTCTATATATAATGTTTTAAGTATTGCATTAGCTTTTATTATTGGTGCAGTCAACATGTTATTTTTATACCCTACGTTCCTTGGAAAAGAGTTTCAAGGACTTATTGTAGCTCTTTTAGCAAATTCAAACCTAATTCAACCCTTTGTGTCTTTTGGAGTTCAACACACTATAATAAAATACTATAGTGATTCTAAAACTCAAAAACAGCGCGATAGATTATTATGGTTCTCATTATTGTTACCATTAGTAATTATTTCCATAATAATTCCTTTATATTATTATTTTAATATTCAAATTTTAGATTTTTTAACAAATAGTAATAAAACCGTACTAGGATTTCCAGTATTAATTCTTGCTATAGCAATTTCAACGGCTTATTTCGAGATATTTTTCAGTTGGTTGAGAGTCAATCTTCAATCTATATTTGGCAACTTTTTAAAAGAAGTATATCCTCGATTTTTAACGTTTATTTTACTTATTTCTTTTGCTTTTGAGCTAATAAATTTAGATCAATTTATTTTATTTTTAATTATAGGTTATTACCTCCGTCTTTTAATTATAGCCTTGTATAGCTTTTATGTTTATACCCCAAAATTTGAATTTAAACTTCCAGAGGCATGGCTTTCTATGTTGAAGTATAGTAGTTTAATTTTTCTTTCTGGGGCTGCAGCAAGTTTTATTTTAGACATTGACAAATCAATGATTTACACTCTTACTTCAAATGAAAATGTAGCTTTTTATGCAGTTGCTTTATACATTGCGGCTGTTGTTGAAGCCCCAGGAAGGGCAATGTTTCAAATCACAAGTCCTCTAGTTGCTAAAGCATTAAATGAAAATGATACTAAAAGACTGGAAGTGTTATTAAAAAAAAGCAGTATAAATCTTATGATTGTTAGTGGTTTTGTTTTTTTAATTATCAACTTAAATTTAAATGATTTCTATTTGATTATTAATCAACAGGGTTACTCTTCAGCAGCTAGTGTTGTTATTATTGTTTCAATTGGTAAATTTTTTAGTATGTCTATGGGATGCTTAAATAATATAATTAGTAATTCGAAGTATTATACTTATGTATTTTGGTTTTCCATTATTTCAGCCTTTTTAGCAGTTGTTTTAAATTACACCTTTATTGAATCCTATGGTATTATTGGAGCTGCAGTTGCTACTCTTATGGTTATTCTATTTATAAATTTATGTAAAATAGTTTTGGTGGCTATTTTATTTAAAATTCATCCATATTCTAAAAAATCTTTAGGTATAATAATGAGTATAATATTTATTTATTTAATAATATCCAATGTACCCTCGGTTATTCACCCTATACTTTCAATATTCTTAAGGAGCCTAATGATTTTGGGACTTTTTATGGTTCCTTTATTTAAGCTTAAATGGTCAAGTGATATTGAAGCACTTTTAGCTAAAGTTAAATCACGATTATTTTAATTTATTGCTAAGGTAGTAACCGGTATGTGATTTTTTAATTTTTGAAATTTCTTCAGGAGTTCCTTGACCCACTAGGTACCCGCCTGAATTACCAGCTTCAGGACCTAAATCTATTAAGTGATCTGCGCATTTAATAAGATCCAAATTATGTTCTACAACCACAATACTATGTCCTTTGTTAATAAGAGAATTAAAAGAAATTATAAGTTTTTGGATGTCATGAAAATGAAGCCCAGTAGTAGGTTCATCAAATATAAAAAGTACTTTTTCTTTACTTGTCCCTTGACTAATAAATGTAGCGAGTTTAATTCGTTGTGCTTCACCACCAGATAAAGTAGCAGAAGATTGTCCAAGGGTAACATAACCTAGACCAACATCTTGAAGAGATTGTAGTTTTTGAATTATTTTTTTGGAGTCATATTTTTTAAAGAAAGAAATCACATCATCTACTGTCATTTCAAGAAGTTGGTTAATCGATACATCTTTAAACTTAACTTCTTGAATTTCATTTTTAAAACGCCTTCCATTACAGTGTTCGCATTCCAATACCACATCTGCCATAAACTGCATTTCAATGGTAATAGTTCCTTCTCCTTTACAGTTATCACATCGACCTCCATCTACATTAAATGAAAAATGTTTAGGTTGATAATTCCTGCTTTTAGATAAACTTAATCCAGCATATAGAGCTCTAATATCATCAAAGGCCTTTATGTAGGTAACAGGATTGGACCGTGAAGACCTGCCAATAGGATTTTGATCCACAAACTCGACACCTTTGAGGGTACTTAAATCTCCCCTTAAATCAGTATAAGCACCTGGTTTTTCTGTATAAATATCAAAATGTCGTAAGAGAGCAGGATATAGTATTTTCTTAACCAAACTTGTTTTTCCACTTCCAGAAACACCACTAATTACAGTAAGACATCCCAATGGTATTTTAATGTTAATATTTTTCAAATTATTCTCTCTAGCACCAATAATTTCAATTTTTTTATTAGAGGTTCTTCTGTTTACAGGAACTTCAATTTTTCTGGTACCATTAAGATAATCAGCAGTAAGACCATTACTTTTTAAAATAGTATTAAAGGAACCTTGTGCAATTATTTTTCCTCCCAGCGTTCCAGCCTCAGGACCGATGTCAATTACTTGATCTGCAGAATTCATAATTTCTTCATCATGTTCAACTACAATTACACTATTCCCTAAATCTCGAAGTGTTTTTAATACTGTAATTAGTTTTTCGTTATCTCTAGAATGAAGTCCAATAGATGGTTCATCTAAAATATACATTGATCCAACAAGACTACTTCCAAGTGAAGTAGCCAATTGAATTCGCTGTGATTCCCCTCCAGAGAGCGTGTTTGATCTCCTATTAAGTGTTAAGTAACCTAAGCCAACTTCTTTGACAAATTGAAGTCTACTTTTAATTTCTTTAAGAAGACGTTTTGAAATTTCTTGATCTTGATTTTTAAGGGCTAATGAATCGAAAAATAAGGCTAATTCATCAATAGATATTTGAAGCAAGTCTGGTAAGCTTTTATCACCTATTTTAACGTAAGTAGCTTCATCTTTTAAACGGGATCCTCCACATTGAAAACATTTTGTTTTTCCTCTGTAGCGGGAAAGTAAGACACGGTTTTGAATTTTATAATTCTTAGCTTCAATTTTCTTAAAAAAAGGAGTTATCCCTGTAAAATAAGAGTTACCCTTCCATAATACTCCTATTTGTTCTTCTGAAAGTTCAAAATAAGGTTTGTGAATTGGAAATTCAAAACGATACGCATTATTAATTAAGTTATTGTGGAATTTCCGCATACCAGTTCCTCGCCAGGGAACAATTGCATCATCATAAATAGACAAAGAAGTATCTGATATTACTAATTCAGGATCAATCCCAATAATATCTCCAAACCCCTCACAAGCAGGACATGCGCCTACGGGATTATTAAAGCTAAATAAATGAACGCTTGGTTGAGCAAATATAAGATCATCCATTTCAAACTTGTTGGAGAAGTTATGACGTTTTTTATCTGAGAGATTTAAAAGAGAGCAATAACCTTTACCCTCATAAAATGCTATTTCAATAGCGTCTGAAACACGGTTGTAAAAATCTTCTTCATGGCGTATAATTAATCGGTCAATCACCAAATCAAAACTTTTTTCAGGTAATTGTTTTAATGTATCAATAGGAAAGACTTCCTCTTTGTAATGAATACGTGCAAAACCTTGCTGAATAAATATTTTTAATTTTTCTGCTAACGTTCTGTTGGGCTCTTCTTTTATTGGGGCTAAAAGCAACAGTTTGTCTCCTTCTTTGGTACTTTTGAGTAAATTAATAATATCGGTTACGTTATCTTTTTTAACCTCTTTGTTTGATATTGGAGAATAAGTTTTTCCAATTCTTGCGAATAATAGCTTTAGGTAGTCATAAATCTCAGTTTTTGTACCCACCGTAGATCTTGGATTTGAGGTGTTTACTTTTTGCTCAACTGCAATGGCAGGAGAGAGTCCCTTAATGAAATCAACTTTAGGTTTATTGAGGCGACCCATAAACTGTCGAGCGTAAGAAGAAAGGCTTTCCACGTAACGTCGCTGTCCTTCAGCATAAAGCGTATCAAATGCTAAAGACGACTTACCGGATCCGGATAAGCCTGTTATTACAGTTAATTTATTTCTAGGAATAGCAATATCAACATATTTTAAATTATGTAAATGTGCTCCTTTAATGATAATATGGGTCTTCGGATCGTAGTCCAAAATGTTCTTCATAGTCTTTTTAGAGGCACCAAATTTACGATTTTTAAACCTCATTTTTACTGACAGAATCACTAAAACAATCAATTTATTGTTAATAACTTTTAAAAAATGTATATTTGATAAAATTATTAAGCCTATAGCATAAAATTACTTTTAATTATCACGGATTTTTAACGGCTTTAAGCCAAAGTAATTTTATTATGGATATTAATAAGTCTTCTCTAGTTTTAGACGCTACCCTTGTTCAGGAGTACGTTTCTGGTTCTGAAATAGCAATTGAAAAATTAATCAACAGACATCAGCTCAGGATCTTTAATTATATTAAATCTAAGGTTTTAGATCGTGACACCGCAGAAGATATTTTTCAAGACACTTTTATTAAAGTAATAAAAACATTAAAAAGTGGTGTTTATAATGAGGAAGGTAAGTTTTTACCATGGGTTATGCGTATAGCTCATAATTTAGTTATTGACTTCTTTAGAAAAAGCAATCGTATTCCAACAATTGAAAATAATGATGAGTATGATCTTTTTAAATTCATTTCCGATACTACACCAAATATAGAAAAGATTCTTTTTCAAGATCAATTGGTAAAGGACCTTCAAAATTTAATATTAGAGCTTCCGGATGATCAGAAAGAAGTACTTACTATGAGGTTATACAAGGATATGAGCTTTAAAGAAATTGCAGAAAACACAAACGTAAGCATCAATACTGCACTTGGTAGAATGCGTTATGCTATAATTAATTTGCGAAAGCTTGCTGACAACCATCAAATTGTTTTAGAGTAGAATACAATTTTAGAGTCATAATAGCGTTATTAAATTATAATTATTTATATGGCAAAAAATTACTCTGTTAATACTAAAGATTCTTCATTAAAACAATTACCTCGGGAAATTGTAATAAAACGTATTATTGCTTTCTCTAAGTCTTACAATGCTCATCAAGAGGAAAGTACACTTTTAAAAACATTAAAAAATTAAGATATTACTTTTTTAAGTAATGATTTTCTTCCAATTGTTCTAGTAATTATATCTTTTTCAATATTCCAGCCTCTTGCTGGAGAATATTCCCTTCCATACCAAATTATCTGTAAGTGCAAATCATTCCACTTTTTTTCTGGGAAAAGACGCCTTGCGTCACGTTCTGTTTGAACCACGTTCTTCCCATTTGTAAACCCCCATCGGTACATAAGTCGATGTATATGAGTATCTACTGGAAATGATGGAACACCAAAAGCTTGAGCCATTACAACACTTGCTGTTTTATGTCCCACAGCAGGAAGTTCTTCTAATGACTTCAAATCTTGAGGAACTAATCCTTGATGTTTGTTTAATAGTATGTGAGATAATTTAAAAATTCCTTTTGATTTCATTGGTGATAAGCCAACTGAGCGAATAATATCTTGTATTTCATCAACACTTAGGGTAATCATTTTTTGTGGAGTATCGGCTCTTTTAAAAAGTTGTGGTGTTATTTTATTAACCCTCACATCTGTAGTTTGAGCAGATAATAAAACAGCAATCAATAGGGTGTAAGGATCTTTGTGATTCAGGGGAATTGGAATCTTCGGATATAATTTTTCTAAGGTTTGCATTGCAAAAGCAACTTTTTCTTTTTTTGTCATCAATAATAATTATCTTCGAAAATACTAAAACACTATGATTATGAAGCCATTAAAAGTTGGAGAAATTGCACCTCCCTTTATAGTAAATGACCATTTAGGAAATCCACAAAGTTTGGAAAATTATAAAGGTTCTAGGGTTGTAATCTTTTTTTATCCTAAAGCAAATACTCCAGGCTGTACAGCAGAAGCATGCGACTTAAGGGATCATTATAAAGAATTAAAGGAAGCCGGTTATGTTTTGTTAGGTGTTAGCGCTGATACAGAATTAAAACAGAAAAAATTTGCTGATAAATTTAATTTACCTTTCCCTCTTTTAGCCGATACAGAAAGAACTATTCTAAATTCTTTTGGCGTTTGGGGCCCCAAAAAATTCATGGGTAAGGAATATGATGGTATTCATAGAATGACATTTATTCTTGACGAAAATGGGGTAGTAGAACGCGTAATTGAAAAAGTTAAAACTAAAGAACACGCAACACAAATCTTAGAAATGAAAGTATAGGGTTTAATCCCCAAAGCCAAACATTTTTTCATTTCGTATCATTTCCGCAATACCATTGGGTAACTCAGCTTCCCAGCCTTTTTCTTTGTTCTTGATCTTTTCTAAAATTTCACGTGAAAAAATTGATAGGAGTTCTTCTTCAAAATCAAAAATATCAACGATTTTATTATTGTATTTAAAGAACTTGTAAAAGTCTTTCATTCTTGGATGAAGCTTCAGGTTATTACTGTTTACGATTTCTCCTGTCTTTTCATTTCTTATTGGGTATAGGTATACTTTAAGGTTATTGTAAAACATTTTTCCAAAGGCCTCTAAAATACCTCCACTTAGATCCTTATAATATTGTTCATTAAAAATTTCAACAAAATTATTGACTCCCATTGATAGCCCTACTTGCTTTTTAGTGTAATTAGAGAAATAATCAATCAAGCGATAGTATTCCTTGAAATCAGAAATCATAACGGTGTGGCCTAATGAGCAAAGTAACTTTGCACGGTCCATAAAATCTTTTTCGTCAATTTCACCAGAGACTCTAAGGTTTGAAAGAGTAATTTCAAAAATCACTTCTGTATTCTCTTCATCAACATTGTTTTCTTTTGAAAAAATCTCATATGATTTTTCAAACATATCAATATTTACCTTGGTTACGGGACGAAAACTTCCACGTAAGGCAAGGATATTTTTTTTGTATAAAATTCGTGCTGGAAGAATGTTATTTCCATTAGGATCAAACATTACTGCATCTGTCATACCGTTTCGAATAAGCTGAAGACTCATTAATCTATTATCAACTTCTTTAAATTTAGGACCAGAAAAGTTAATAGTGTCTATTTCGATGGCATCACTGTCTATATGATCATAGAGGTAACGTAATAATTTTTTAGGAGTATGGTTTTTGTAAAAAGCACCATACACTAAATTTACTCCCATAAACCCAATTGCTTCTTGTTGGAGTCTTGCTTCAGCTTGATGGAAACGAATGTGCAATGTAATTTGACTATAAGGTTCGTATGGCGTGGTTTGAAAACGAATCCCCATCCATCCATGGCCTCTAAATTTTTTCGCAAAGTCAATGGTAGTTACAGTATCAGCCAAAGTAAAAAACATTTTGTTAGGATGATCTTCTTTAGGAATCCTATTTTCCAAAAGAGTCATTTCATGCGAGAGCATTTTATCAAGTCTCGTTTCAGTTACATAGCGGCCATCTTTTTCTTCTCCATAAATAGTATCACTAAAGTTTTTATCGTAAGCAGAAATTGTCTTAGCGATAGTCCCTGATGCACCTCCAACCCTAAAAAAATGACGTGCAACTTCTTGTCCTGCACCAATTTCTGCAAATGTTCCGTAAACGTATTTGTTTAGATTTATTCGAAGTGCTTTTGATTCTATTGAGGGTTTATTGTCAAAACCGGTGTCTCCTTGAATATCAGGTGCCATAAATGTAAATATTTAACATTCAAAAGTACAAAGTTCCACTTTATTATAAAGCAAATTTCTACCTTTGTTTTTGATATGCTTAAAATTCATTTTTTAGGAACTGGAACCTCTCAAGGAATTCCTATTATAGGGAGTAAGCACCCTGTTTGTCTTAGTCTTAATCCAAAAGACAAACGCTTAAGAGTGTCTATTATGATCACTTGGGAGGATGTGAATTTAGTTATCGATTGTGGCCCGGATTTTAGGCAACAAATGTTAAAAGTAGATTGTGAGACATTGGACGGAATTTTATTTACGCACGAGCATGCGGATCATACCGCCGGTATTGACGACATTCGCCCATTTTTTTTTAAGCAAGGAGAAATCCCTGTATATGGGAGTGCTCGTGTCATTGAAAATTTATCACGTAGGTTTGATTATATATTTTCAAATGTAAATAAGTATCCAGGAGCACCGTCAGTAAATACTAATGTGATTAGTCATGAATCTTCATTTAAATTTAAAAATAAAACGATACACCCAATACAATTGATGCACAATACTCTTTCTGTTTTAGGATATAGAATTGACAATTTCGCCTATTTAACTGATATTAAGACAATTACAGACAATGAGATTAATAAGCTAATAAAAATTGATGTACTAGTTCTTAGCGCTCTTCGAATTGAGTCACATCCAAATCATTTAAATCTTGAAGAAGCCTTGAAATTAATTCATAAAATAAATCCTAAGCGTTGTTATTTAACTCATATAAGCCATTTAATGGGATTTCATGACGAAGTAACTGGAATGCTCCCTAAAAATGTTTTTTTAGCTTATGACACGCTAATAATAACTTCTGATTAAAGTTTTTATGAAATTTAAAATTGTTTTTTATCTATTTATTTTTGTTTGTATTATTCTTTTCTTTCAATTAATTAATACTAATAAATTATTGAATTATCAAGATGATCTTATTCAATCACAAAACAGATTGAACCTTACCTTAAAAGATTCTATTAAGGATTTAAATGAATACCGTAACTCAAATGCTTATTTTTCATTGAACACAAATACGGAGGTAAATATAACGGAAAAAATAAATGAAGAAAGTCTGAAACAAAAGCTTAGAGAATACAATATCAATGGTAAATTGAGAGTCTTACTTCCTGAAATACCAAAAGAGCATACTTTTTTAATTGATCATATCAAGGTTATTAATTCTCAATGGGTACTTTTAGGATTTAAAAGTGATCAACAAAAAGGCCAAGCTTTAGTTTCTTATAAGATCAATAACAAAAAAGCATTTCAGTTTAGCAAAATTATTTTTTATATTGAATAATTACAGATTAGTTTTCTCAATCCATTTTAAAAGTTCTGAGAAATTTTCTTGTGAGATGGTGTGTCCATCTTTAAATTCTTTATAATGAATATCTGGATTATTGTTACTTATGGGTACTATGAATTCTCTTGCCTTTTGAATTGGAATGATATTATCTTCAATGCCATGGCTTGCATATGCTATGAAAGTTGGTTTATTTTCAGTATTTACACTCTCATGAAGTAATCCACTAATTGGCATAATTCTTCTAATTTTATTTGGCTTATAAAACCCTAAAGCCCAACTTAAAATAGCACCTTGACTAAATCCTAAAATACTTAAGTCTTCTGAGTCTAAGTCATAGCGTTCTGATAGTAGATCAATGTTTTTAATTATCCTATCCACCGCACTCCTGGAAGCGTCGAACTCAGAGGTAACCGTACCCTTGTTGTCAATCCCAATTGGATACCAAGCATAACTTGCGAACCCTAAAGATAATGGAGCTTGAAAAGCAATAATATTATGAGAGGTGGGTAGGTAGCGTGCAAAAGAAAATAAATCATCCATATTACTGCCATACCCGTGGAGTAAGAAAATAGCGGGTTTCTTTTTAACGTTTCCTGATCCGGGGCGTATTTTATATTCTAGCATTGAAAAATTATAGAGTATTTAAATGAAATTCTATTCCACGGATGCAGCCGTAAACACTTCCCTTTATATTGACACCGATAAACATACAGTTTTTAGATGTTGAGTAAATATTTTCTTTGGTGAAGACAGAAGTACCACTAGGAGTAAAGAGACTAAAATCTGCAATTGCGCCAATTTTAAAACCTGTATTTTGAATTCCAAACCGCTTTTTACCTCTAGTCAAAAATGAAATCACTTTTTCTAATGGAAAATGGTTTTGCAAGACTCCAAAAGCTGCTTCTAACCCAATACTGCCCTCATGTGCTTGAATAAATTCAAGATCTTTTAGTTCTGGATTTATGGGTTGGTGCATGCTACTAACCATATCTATAGTTCCGTCTAATAATCCTTCTCTTAGGGCACGCTGATCTGATGCAGATCGGAGGGGTGGAAATATTTTATAATGGGAGTTAAAGTCCATTAAATTTTCATCTGTAAAAAGTAGATGTGGAATACCGACGCCACAACTAACATTTAGGCCTTTCTTTTTAGCGGCACGAACAATCTCTAAACTAGCTGCAGAAGAGATAAATGGAATGTGTAACTTTCCTTGAGTATAGTCTAAGAGTTGAAGGTCTCTTGCTAAAGTTGTAGTTTCCGCAACTTGAGGAATTCCTTTTAGGCCAAGGGTTGTGCTTATAATCCCCTCATGCATTTGTCCGTTATTACTTAAGGCTTTATCCATGGGATAAGCCTGGATAAGTCCTCCAAAGCTTTGTGAGTAATCCAAGGCGATGCGCAATAAATTTGGATTGTTATATGAGGTTTTATAGTCTCCAAAAACAACAGCACCTGCTTTATGTATATCTAAAAGAGGGGCCATTTGATTTCCTTTCCCCTCTTTCGTTAAGACTGAACTTATGTGCAATGCTGTAATTTGATTTTTATTACTCTGAAGCAAATGACTAACATCTGAATGTGTTTCCGTTAGCGGTTTTGTGTTAGGATTAAGTACAATATTCGTGAATCCACTTTTTGCAGCAGTTTGAAGACCATTTTTTAATGTTTCGCGCTCTTCATAACCAGGCTCTCCAAATGAAACATTAGGATCGAACCATCCTGAAGAAATATGTAGGTTTTTTAGGTTTATGACTTTAGCTCCATCAGTTTCAATATGATCCTCTAGTTGAGTGAGAATTCCTTTTTCAATTAAAACATCCTTTATTTTATTGTGAAAAGGACTTTTTTCATCTAGGAGTGTTGCATTTTTTAGAAGTAGCTTCATATACCTTAAATCTCTGTAAAAATAAGAAACAATTTAGAATAATTTGATCCCCATAGTATAGACTTGTTATTCAAATGATTTTAATTTAAAATGGAGCACATTTCTTGTTGATTTTTGAGCTAATATATTCAGCGCATGGTTGCTTAATTGAAGTATTCTTGGGTATCCACCGGTTACTTGCGCATCTCGCATGAGCACTATTAGAGTTCCGCTTGGCGTAAGTTGAACCGTACCTGGTAAAACGGCCGTAGTCCACATCTCTGGTAGTTTGTGTATTATTTTTTCTTCTAACTGATAGGCCATACGATTGTTTAGATGACTAATTGTGAAAGTCTGTGTAACTATTTTCAATTGAGTTACTGATTCTAATAAATCAAATTCTGGCCCTTTGAATACCTCAATTTCTTTTGTGATATATGAGGGTAGAGGACTTTTTAGCGTGACCCCTTTGTTTAATTCAAATGACTTTTTTTTAATTTGTAATATTGTATTTTTATTGATGTGTCCTGATTTTGTAATATGATCACACTGACTCCTACTACTTAGTATTCTTTCGGTTTGGAGTCCCCCCAAAACAGACATGTAAGTTCTACAACCTTCTTTGCAAGCTCCGCATTCAAGCACGTCATTTTTTTTAATCAAAATGGGGCTATACAAGGAAGCTTTATTACCATTATGCTTAATGTCCATTTGGGCTCCTGTAAATACGATAATCGTTTCAATATGAAACTTTAGTTTTGGACCCTTAATTGTCATTTCTAATAAAGCAGCATTCAAGGGATTATTTAAAAGTTTGTTAGCCCAATTAAAGGAGTTCATGTCCATAGCACCAGAATAAGGAATTCCATATTCTTGCATCCCCATTCTCCCTTGATCTTGAATAGAAGTATACCAACCTGAATTAAGGATTTCAATCATAGTATTATTTCTCTAAAATTCGGAGGAATTCTATTTTTCCTAATTTTTTTGAATGTAGTCTCTGAAATTGAATAAAAAGAAAGAGTATCTCCTGATTTAGCAAAGCAAGGCTGTTTAAGATTCGGGTCAAACATCGAAGTAGGTGAAGTACCAATTATATTCCATCCCCCCGGGCTCTGGTTTGGATATATGCCACTTTGTCTCCCTCCAATTCCTACAGCACCCTTAGAAACTTTTAATTTAGGTGATTTTTTACGAGGATAGTATAATTTAGCATCTAATCCCTCTAAGTAAAGAAAGCCAGGTAAAAAGCCAATAAAATATATTTGATAAATCGGTTTTGTATGTAATTTAATTAATTGGTGATGCGATAATTTCAAATGTTCTGAAAGAATGCTTAAGTCTGGGGCATATTTGGATTCATAACAAACCGGAATATTCCAATGTTTAGATTTAATTGTTGATTTCGAAGAGTCAAAACTTGAATATAGTTTTAAAATTTCTTCTTTTAGATTCTTGTATTTTTTTAACGGATTACTGAATTGAAGTAGCAAAGACTTATAACTTAAAGTGATTTGTTTTATGCCACTTAAGTTGCTGTATAACAAATTTTTAAATACCACTAATTCATTTAACAAATCAAGTTTAGGTTCTGCTTTCAATTCAAGTAAAATAGAGGTTTCGCTATATTGAAATATTCTAAGAAAAGATTTTCCCTGAGACATTAGATGATTTTTATTGTTTAAAACTTATCATTAGACTTTTAAGGTTTCTAACTGAATTAGGATGATCTCCATGAATACACAAAGTGTCTACTTTTAATGAAAGAGTATTTCCTTCTAATGTTTTTACATATTGATAGTTTATTAAAGTGTAAAATTGTTGGTTTAAGTCTTCAAGCGTTGAGAGTGTAGCGCTAGGGTTTGCACGTGAAACCAACTGTCCATTATCATGATACCGACGATCTATAAACCCTTCACGCCATATGGTTAAGTTATTTTCTTTCCCTAATTTTTCTAAAATACTGTTAGGAAGTGTCACGATTATTGCATGAGGACATAATTCAAGAATTACCTTAATTAATATGGATGCAATTTTTGGTTTATTTGCTGAATCGTGATATAGGGCACCATGAGCCTTAACGTGATTTAAAGTATAAGAACTCTCATTTAAAAATAAAATCATTTGTTGCTTTATGCTTTTATAAAGTTCATCAAGATTAATTTCCATTGAAATTCTCCCAAAATTTTCAAGATCAGGATAAGAAGGGTGTGCCCCAATTTTCACATCATTTTTTTCAGCTAGTGCAATTGCTTTAGAAATCTCCTCTTTACTCCCTGCGTGCCCTCCACATGCAATATTACAACTATCTATTAAGGGCATCATTTCAGCTTCAATTCCAAAACCTTCACCTATATCGGCATTGATATGAAAACTTTTATTCATTCTTTATAACTTTAAATAAACAGACCATAAAGTACGTGCACTCAATAAAAATGCAATAATTACAATAATAAAACCTAAAATATTTTGAAAAATATTATTTTTATGAGAACCAAGAACGCTGGATTTGTTCATTATCCAAAGAAGTATTCCTGCTATTAGTGGTAGTAATAGTCCATTTGTAATTTGAGCAAACTGAATAATTGCTATCAATTTTAAACCTGTGGCTGAAAATAATACTCCTATAAGTAAAACAATCCCCCATACTATTTTAAAACGAGTAGACTGTAGGTTGGTATCCCAGCTAAAACAACCGCAAACCACATATGCTGCAGCAAGAGGAGCAGTAATTGTACTTGTTATGCCAGCTGCAAATAAACCAAATGAGAGGAAGTATTTTGAAAACGAACCGAAAATAGGCTCAAGTCCTTTTGCTAAATCGACTGCATTTTCAATTTGGATTAATGAGGTTGCTGAAGCACTAATAATAACGCTCAGAGAAATAATACCACCTAATACTAGAGCAATAACCATGTCATTCATAGCAAGTGGTAACTGCGCAACATGGGTCCACTTTTTCCTTACCAATTCAGTGTGAAGAAATAAATTATAAGGAACAATAGTAGTTCCTACTAATCCTATAATACTCAGCAAACTACCCTTTGGGATTGATAAGTTAAAAAGACCTCTTAGTACATGCAAAAGAGAAGGACCAGTACTAATAGCGGTTAACAGGAATGAAATACTCATTAAGACAACCATAATAATTAAACTACGTTCAATTAGTTTATACTTTCCTATCCATAATAATCCTCCTGCCAAGAAGCCTATTAATAATGAAAATAAATTAATTGATAACGTATTAAAGCGAAGAAGTTGTTTTCCGAAAATAGTTTCTAATCCAAGGACAGCTCCACTTATATTTCCTGCTTCATAGGCAGTATTTCCGATCATAATAGTTATAAAAACAAGTAGCAATACTCCAAACCTAAGCCATGGTGCTTTTATTTCATCTTTAAGTATCTGAGTAATACTTTTTTTACCAATGACACCTAGCTTTACCGCCATACCCTGAAGGATAATTGCTGCAATAATAGATACTAGTATAGTCCAAAGTAGATTTAGCCCATACTTAGCACCAACTATAGTGCAAAGTGTAATGGTGCCAGGACCTATAAATGCCGCAGCAATTAGAGGACCAGGCCCTATTTTTTCTAAAAATTTATTAACCATTTTTAAAGAATAATTCAATTAAAGATAGCTTTCTGAATTGAGTTTTCCAATTATATAGAAAGCATCATTTAGCTACTTAAAACCTTCAAAAACACCAAGACCAAAAAGGGCAAAATCATATTTAATTGGATCTTGAGAATCAAATTTTCGAAGAGCAACATCCAACTCAAATAGTGCTTTAAAATCATTTTGTTTCCGCTTTAGTATACCAAGAGTTCTTGCTACATTCCCAGAGTGAACGTCTAAAGGACAGGAAAGTTGTGAGGTTTTTAGTCGTTTCCATATTCCAAAATCAACCCCTTTTTTAGCTGGTCGAACCATCCAGCGTAAATACATATTTAAACGTTTGGCCGCAGATCCATTCAAGGGATCTGAGACATGTTTTTGCGTCCGATTTTCATGAGGTAAGGAAAAAAATATCTTTTTAAACTCATGAATGTTTCCATACATATTATTAGCCTCAGGGTTTTTGCTAAATACAGCCTCAAGACCACCGTGCTTAGTGTATATAGCGTGAAGTGCTTTTATGAAGTAACATAAATCAATACTGTTAAAGGTTCTGTGTACAAAGCTATCTAATAACTTTAAATCATTTTTTTGATGATTTAATATAAAGGAATGCGGATCATTACCCATAAGTTCTATCATTCTATTTCCACTTTTAATAATACTAACTCGATTTCCCCATGCTATGGTAGCAACCAGAAAAGCAGAAATTTCAATGTCTTCCTTTTTTTGAAATTGATGTGGAATTTGAATAGGATCCTCTTGCAAGAACTTAGTATTTTCAAACTCTACTGCTTTGGCGTCTAAGAAGGCCTTTAATTCATTTTTATTCACGTGCTAATTTGACCGTCTTTTAGGCTAATAGTCCTGTCAGATCGTTTTGCAAGATCTTTATTATGAGTTACAATCACAAAACTACAGCCTAACTCATCTCTTAACTCAAAAAATAAATCATGCAAACTATTTGCGTTATCAGAATCTAAATTTCCTGTAGGTTCATCTGCAAATATGACTTTAGGATCATTGATAAGTGCTCTAGCCACTGCAACACGTTGTTGTTCTCCACCAGAGAGGTTTGTGGGCTTATGAGAAGCACGTTTTTCAAGGCCCAAGCGTTTTAATAAGCCTAACGCCTTTTTGGTTTTTTCTTTTGAAAAATCACCCCCTAACCAACCGGGAAGACAAACGTTTTCAAGGGCTGTGAATTCAGGAAGTAATTCATGGAATTGAAAAATGAAACCCATATGCTGATTTCTAAATTTTGCTAAGGCTTTATCTGTTAATAGAGTGGTTTCAGTATTTTCTATACTAACAATAGTATTTGTATTTTTATTTGGACGATCTAAAGTTCCAAGGATATGAAGAAGGGTTGTTTTTCCAGCTCCAGAGGGTCCCACTATAGTAACGATCTCACCAATCTCTAAGGTTATATTTACATCAGTCAAGACCTTTAAATCACCATAATTTTTTGATACATGCTGTGCTTTGAGCAATTGTTCCATAGTTACATCTAAAGTACTTCTTTTTTGTATTTATTACTTCACTTAGACTAATTTCTAAAATATGATTTCATTTATTTAAATTTTATAGGAAAAGAAGAAATATTATGCATTTATAAAGATTGATTTTTTATTTCTATCATTATATTTGTTTAACAAATATTAAAATAAATTGATCAAAACTATATATTTAGCAGGAGGATGTTTTTGGTGTACTGAAGCAGTTTTTCAACGTTTAAATGGTGTTAGGTCTGTGATTCCAGGTTATATAGATGGTTTTATTAAGAACCCAGCCTACAGAGAAGTTTGTTCTGAAAGAACGGGACATACAGAAGCTATTTCAGTTGATTTTGAAGTTGATGAAATTAGCTTAGTTGAATTGCTTTTAATTTTCTTTAATACACATGATCCGACTACGCTTAATAGTCAGCAAAATGATAAGGGTACTCAATATCGTTCTGGTATATATTATCTCGATCCTGAAGATAAAATTGTAATTGAGACTGTAATGAAGCAATTAGAAGAGGCTCAAGTTTATGAAGACCCAATTGTTACTGAAGTTAAAATAGCAACAGTATTTTATAAAGCTGAAGAAGAACATTTTAATTACTACAATTTAAATAAAAACCAGCCTTATTGCACCTACATTATTGATCCTAAAATTGAAAAATTAAAAAAATACTTTAAAAATTTTATTACAACTTAAATGAACGATAATTTTAACATTGAAACCCTAGAGAAAACTGATAATATAAAATCAAATTATGAAAATATCCTTAATTTGGTAGGAGAAAATAAAGATCGTGAGGGCTTATTAAAAACACCTGAGCGTGCTGCTAAGGCAATTAGTTTTTTAACAGAAGGATATGATAAAAATCCTCACAAAATTCTTCAAAGCGCAATGTTTAAAGAGAGTTACAGTGAAATGGTAATTGTTAAAGACATTGAATTATATTCTTTATGTGAACATCACTTGTTACCTTTTTTTGGGAAAGCTCACATTGCTTACATTCCAAATGGTCACATTGTAGGCCTAAGTAAATTGCCTAGAGTAGTTGATGTTTTTTCGCGAAGATTACAAGTTCAAGAACGTTTGACAGAGCAGATTTTAGATTGTATAAATGATACGCTTTCTCCAAAAGGTGTAGCTGTTGTTATTGAAGCGTCTCACATGTGTATGATGATGCGCGGAGTTCAAAAACAAAACTCTTCTACAACAACCTCGGGATTTAGAGGAGCTTTTAAAGAAACCGACACTAGAAACGAATTCCTAAATCTTATTAATTAAAGTATTTCTTAAGTTATTGTTCTTTAAAAAATCGCTTAAAACCAATTCTGCAAAGAATTTTTTTTTCAAAATTCCAAAAAAACTTGAATTGTAGAAAGAGTGTTCCAATGACCATTAGTAATACTTGATATAAAGGAAATACAATTACAACGCGAAGTGTCCAATAGAGAATATCTCCAAGAAATAACTCCTTAAAAAAATCATTGTTAATATTTAAGAATTCAAGAACAGGCTTTGCCAATCGAACACTTAGAGAACCTGTAATTCCAAAAACTATAAAAATTAAAACGAGTTGGCTATTGGATTGAATCCCCCATTTATTTTTTAATCTAGTAAAATACAAATTCAATTATTTAAGTAACGAATTAATTTGAGCAGCTAATTCTTCTCCAATACGATCTTGCGCCTCTAAAGTAGCAGCACCGATATGAGGAGTTAATGAAATTTTATCGTGCATTAAAAGTTTGATTTCAGGCTTAGGTTCATTTTCAAATGTATCTAATGCAGCAAACGATAAATGTCCACTCTCCAGCGCTTCAATCAATGCCACTTCATCAACAACCCCACCACGAGAGGCATTAACTATGGCAGCACCTTTCTTCATTTTAGAAAAAGCACCAGCATTAATCACGTATTCTTTTTGTGCTGGTACATGTAAACTAATAAAATCAGATTTTTCTAAAACTTGATTTAATGATTCTGTTTTAATACTTACAGCAATAGATTGTCCATTAAAAAGTGTAACTGTTACAGTGGCTTCATCAGTAAATTTATCCGCAGCAATAACATTCATTCCAATTCCTAAGCCAATTTTAGCAACTTCTTGACCAATACGTCCAAAACCAATTATACCTAAAGTTTTGCCTCGAAGTTCAGCTCCTTTTGCGTAAGCTTTTTTAAGGCCTTTAAAGTTAGTTTCCCCTTCCAATGGCATACTTCTGTTGGAGTTATGTAAAAAACGAACCCCTCCATATAAATGTGCAAAAACTAATTCTGCAACAGAGGCTGAAGAAGCGGCTGGAGTGTTAATAACGTGTAATCCTTTTGATTTGGCATAATCAACGTCAATATTATCCATTCCAACGCCACCACGTCCAATGAGTTTAAGTCCAGGACAAGCATTGATTAATTCTTTTCTTGCAGTTGTAGCACTTCGAACAAGTAGTCCCGAAACTTTATTTTCATTAATGTAACCTGCCAATTGTTCTTGGGCTACATTTGTTGTAATTACGTCAAAACTGTTTTTGGTTAACGCATCAATTCCGCTTTGCGAAATACCATCATTGGCTAAAATTTTCATATTATTTATTTTTTTCAAGACTTTTCATACATTCAACTAAAACATCTACACTTTCGATGGGAAGGGCATTATACATTGAAGCACGATATCCACCCACAGAACGGTGTCCTTTAAGTCCACTTATACCAGCTGCATTGCATAAACCATCAAATGCTTCGGTATCACTTTGATTAACAAGGTTAAAGGTTGCGTTCATATCACTGCGATCTTCCTTAGCGGTAAAGCCTACAAATTTAGAATTTCGATCTATTTCTCCATACAATAGCTTAGCTTTATGCATGTTGTGTTCCCCTAACTTTTCAATTCCCCCTTTAGATTCAACCCATCTCATATTTAGCATGGAAGTATATACAGCAAATACAGGGGGTGTATTAAACATACTATCTTTTTCTGCCTGTATTTTATAGCTTAACATTGAAGGAACTGTGTTGGATATCTTATTTAAAATTTCTTCTTTAATAATGACTAAAGTAGTTCCCGCTGGGCCCATATTTTTTTGAGCACCCGCATAAAAACAATCGAATTTAGAATAATCAAATTTTCTAGAAAATATGTCAGAACTCATATCTGCAACTAATGGAACCTTTGTCTCAGGTATCTTTTTAATCTGAGTTCCAAAAATAGTATTGTTTGAAGTAAGGTGAAGGTAATCCAAGTCATTTGGAATTTTATAACCTTTTGGAATGAAATTATAATTTGCTTCTTTTGAACTTGCTAATTCCTGAACTTCTCCAAAGAGTTTCGCTTCTTTTATTGCTTTTTCAGACCATGTCCCTGTATTGATGTACCCTGCTTTTCTATTTAAAAAATTATAAGCAGTCATCAAAAATTGTAAACTAGCACCTCCTTGAACAAAAATTGATTTATATCCTTTGTTTTCAAGTCCAGTAAGTTTAAGTGCCAATGCACAAGCTTCATCCATAATGGATATAAATGCGCTACTTCGATGTGAAATTTCAATAAGGGATAATCCAGAATTGTCCAGTTCTTTCACAGCTTCAGCAGCCTGATGTATTACTTCTTTTGGAAGTATAGAAGGACCAGCACTAAAATTATGAATTTTCATAAGTTTAAAAAGTGTTAAGTTATTATTTTAAAGAGATTTTTGTGTTTTTTATAGATGAATAATCTTAAATTTTAATAAGTACAAATATTGTAATTCCATCATAAAACAATGGATAAAAAGTTTTTTTTTTTTTGGAGTTGTTAACATAAAATAATGAGAAAAAGTAAATCAGAATCTAGCGTGTAATTTATATATCTAATAGAAAATTAATGGTGTCAACACCATCTGCATAGTTCCACAATGCTGGATTTTGAGTTTCTCCAAACGGAATACTGTTTTCAATATCTAGGTGAGAAACAATACATTGAATCAAATCTTTTTGTTGATCCAATAGTGTAGATAGTTCATCAATATTTTTATAATATTCGTAATGGGTACATGCAATTGGAGCACTAAAACTTTTTTCTTCTTTTAGCATAAAAAAACCATTTTCTAAAAAATCAAAAGTACTCATTAGAAAAACAGCTTTATTGTAATCGTAATTATTAGCATATTTAGCATGTTTCATTAGAGAAGCGTAGGGATAAACACCACCAAATATTTTGTTTAAATCATATCCTTCTGGTAGGTATATTTTCGCAACATTTCTACATCCAAGTCCAAAGAATTGAAGCATATCTTTACCGAGCGCAATCAGCTCATCCTTCGTTTCATTACCTTCAATGACTGCAATGCCATTTCTGTTTTTTCTTATGATGTGTGGATAACTAGAAAAATAATGATCAAAATAGCGAGCAGCATTATTTGAGCCAGTTGCAATTACCGCATCAAACCCAGTTAATTTTCCAGTTTCATAAGTAATAAAATTTTCCCCAGTCTCTGATGTTAAAAAATCTGTCATATAGGGCAATAAAAACAAATCTTTAGAAGCACTTTTAACCAAGGCTTTATGCTCACAAACCCATACACTTATTATATCGTGAAAACCAACCATAGGAATGTTTCCTGCAAGAATTAAAGCAATTTTTTTAGATTTTTTTAGATTTGAAAATAAATAGGGCTTTAACCAAGTAGTTATATGCTCTATTGAAAGGGTAGTTCCCCAGCTTTTAAAAGTTTCCTCTATGGACTGTTGTGTAAACCAACCATTGGATTCAGAAGCACTTTTAACCTGTTCTTGAAGAAACGAATAGTTTTTATCATTAGGATTAAAATCTAATAAGTGATTCCCTAATTTAACTAAGGCTTCAATACGTTTTGAGTTTAAGTTCATTTGCTTGTTTAGGAACTTTTAAGGTCTTATTTTTGTACAAATGTAAGGAAAGAAATTCCTATGGCTATTATCATTACTGACGAGTGTATAAACTGTGGTGCCTGTGAACCTGAATGCCCAAACACTGCAATTTATGAAGGTGCAGAGGACTGGAGGTATGAAGATGGTACTTCTTTAATGGGTGATGTTGTTTTACCTAATGGAAGCGCAGTAAATGCTGAAAAGTTTCAAGAACCTGTTTCTGATGAATATTATTTTATAGTTCCTGATAAATGCACAGAATGTAAAGGTTTTCATGATGAGCCTCAATGCGCAGCTGTTTGTCCTGTGGATTGTTGTGTGCCTGACGATAATCATGTAGAAACCGAGGATACACTTCTGAGGAAACAGCAGTTTATGCACCCAGAATCTTAAGTACTTCAGGACTTTTAAAAGTTACTAATTGAATGTTATTTTCTATTAATTTGTCACTACAAGCTTTGCTAGTAAAATAGTGAGCGTCTTCAGCCCGCCATGTTGCACCAAAATTAGGATGATCCACTGTAATCTGTTGCATCTCTTTACTCTCTAGTGCAGGATGAATTAAGATAATGGAAAGTCCATCCGATAATGAGTCTAGTATGGCTTCATAGTGAGCTTTAAGTCCTTGGTTTTTAAATTCATTAAATGAGGCCATGAAAATTGATTCAAAACATTTGTTAGAATCAATATTAAATTTTGAGGGATCCTCTCCTGTATAGGAAATTAAGGTTTCACTAAGAATAATAGGGAGTTTATATTCATTTCCTAGATCCTGATAAAGATCAACCAGATCCTGGCGTACTCCTAAAGTATACATATGAGAATCTAAATGTGAAGGCTTCATACCTAGAGAAAGAGCATATTCAATTTGATTCTTAAGCTCTAATCGAACTTCGTCAATAATAGCGTGATCCCTTATGTTTTCTCGTTTTGAGTGAAAATGCCCGTTTTCATCAACTAGAGAAGGTATTTTATAATTAGGGGTTATTGGTTTAAAGGGGTAAGATTTCCACTCTCCTGTAAGTGTCAGATGAATTCCACAGTCTAGTTCTGGATTTTTCAAACTGAATTGAGCCATCTCATAAAACCAAGGACAAGGAACCATAAGACTAGTTGAACTAATGCTTCCTTTTAACATTCCGATTTGTGTAGCGTGATTTTCAGACCAAGCAAGGCCAGCATCATCTGCATGTATAATAAGTTGTTTTTTACTCTGCATTTTTTATAAATATTATAGTTTCTTACCCCATAAATAGGGAAAGCAAATGATAAAGCCAAAAATAAGCTTATTTTTGGCAAAAATATTTTACATGAAAGCAGGTATTGTAGGTCTACCTAACGTTGGAAAATCAACTCTTTTCAACTGTTTGTCGAATGCCAAAGCACAAAGTGCAAATTTTCCTTTCTGCACGATAGAACCCAATATTGGTGTTGTAAACGTCCCGGATTCTCGTTTAAAAAAACTTGAAAGCTTAGTGAAACCAGAAAATGTTATTCCTGCAACAGTTGAAATTGTTGATATAGCAGGCTTAGTAAAAGGTGCTAGTAAAGGGGAAGGATTGGGCAACCAGTTTCTTGCTAATATTCGTGAAACTGATGCTATTTTACACGTACTGCGTTGTTTTGATAATGATAATATTATTCATGTTGACGAATCTGTAGATCCACTGCGAGATAAGGAGACCATCGATATAGAGCTCCAGCTAAAAGACTTGGAGACAGTTGAAAAAAAGTTAGATAAGGTTAATAAAGCAGCAAGGACAGGAAACAAAGAGTCTATTAAAGAAAAAGAAGTGTTGGATCATTTGAAAAATGAATTAGAAGCATCTAAAAATGTTCGTAGTATTGATTTTAAAGAAGAGGATAGAAATGTCTTTGTAAAGCCACTACAACTCATCACAGATAAACCTGTTTTATATATTTGCAATGTAGATGAAATTTCTGCAAGAGACGGTAATCACTATGTGGAAAAGGTTAAAATGTTGGTTAAAGACGAAAAGGCAGGACTTCTTATTTTAGCAGTTAGTGTAGAAGCCGATATAAATGAGTTGGACTCTTTTGAAGAACGTCAAATGTTTTTGGAAGATTTAGGTCTTAAAGAAGCTGGATCAGCAAAATTAATCCGTAGCGCATATGCGCTGCTTAATCAGCAAACTTACTTTACTGCTGGCGTTAAGGAAGTTAGAGCATGGACAATACCAATTGGTGCTTCCGCCCCTCAAGCTGCGGGTGTTATTCATACTGACTTTGAGAAAGGTTTTATTCGTTCAGAGGTAATTGGATATGATGATTATCAACACTACGGTTCTGAGGCTAAAGTTAAGGAAGCAGGAAAAATGAGGGTAGAGGGTAAAGAATATATAGTTAAAGATGGCGATGTAATGCATTTCCGATTTAACGTATAGAAAGTTGTTAAAGTTTATGCCGCTGAAAGGTTTTAAATATAGTATAGTACTAACTGCTATAACTGCTATTTTGAGTGATTATTTTAGTTTAACTATTTTTTATTTTATCCTAAAACTCTTAACCACATCCCTCATAATTTTGATGCCTTTACTCTATGCATCAGTTAAAAACTCATTATTTGCTAAGCCAATAATTATTGGATTAATTTTTTGCCTTATTGGTGATTTCTCATTATTATTTGAAGATTATTTCACTATTGGATTAATCTCTTTTTTGATAGGACACATATTTTTCATTAGAGCATTTACAGTAGTTAATGGATGGCATTGGCCTTTAAAAATTGGAATTCCACTGACTTTTATTGCAGGATTACTACTTTGTCTCACATATCCTAATTTAAATTCTTTTTTTATACCAGTTCTTTTATACATTATTTTTATTGTCATTATGAGTTGGCAAGGAATCTTCTTACAGCTTAGTAGTTCTAATGAGGCATTCAAATCAGTTGGATATGCGGTTTCTTTATTTATGTTTTCTGACGGAATATTAGCTTTAAATAAATTTTACATTCATTTTTCTTTATCAGGATTATTGATTTTGTCGAGCTATTGGTTGGCTATTTTTTTTCTAGGTGAAGCAGCTTCAAATGATTATTCATAAATTCAATTGCCGCCAAAGAGGCTATTGCAAAGAATAAGCTTATTTTTGCCTCTTATTTTAAAAAAAAACATTCCTTGAAACCTTTTCAACTCATTGACCGAACCAACGGTGGTAGTATTAAAAACGATTTTTTATCAGGCATTACCGTTGCATTAGCACTTGTACCTGAAGCTGTAGCCTTTGCTTTTGTTGCAGGTATATCTCCTGTAGTAGGTTTGTATGGTGCTTTTATGATGGGATTGGTTACCTCTATTTTTGGAGGACGTCCTGGTATGATTTCAGGCGCAACAGGTGCCATGGCAGTTGTCATGGTACATTTAGTTAGCGAAGGCAATCAACTGGGTGGAACGGATACTTCTGGCTTACAATATCTTTTTGGTGCATTGCTTTTAGCGGGGATACTTCAGGTTACTGCAGGCTTACTAAAATTAGGAAAATTTGTGCGAATGATTCCACATTCTGTTATGATGGGTTTTGTAAATGGTTTAGCCATTGTGATATTTATATCTCAATTAGGAATGTTTAAAAGTAATGGAAACTGGTTGCAAGGCAGTGCATTATTTATTATGATAGCTCTTGTGTCAACTACCATGTTAATTATGGTATCTCTTCCTCTAATAACTAAAAAAATACCTGCTGCTTTAACGGCTATTATAGTGGTATCGTTAGCCGTTGTTTTAGGAGATTTAGATACTGAAACCGTAAAATCATTTATAGTTTCCAACGGAGGAGAGGGGATCAAAGCTGGATTACCTAACTTTCAAATTCCACTTATTTCATTCTCATTAGAGACACTTTTTTTTATAGCCCCATATTCATTTATTTTAGCTTCTATCGGTTTAATTGAATCTTTAATGACCCTAAACTTAATTGATGAATTAACAGATACCCACGGAAGTGGAAACAGAGAGTGTGTTGCTCAAGGTGCAGGTAATATTTTAAATAGTTTTTTTGGTGGAATGGGAGGCTGTGCTATGATTGGACAAAGTATTATCAATATAAAATCTGGAGGGCGTGGACGTCTTTCTGGGATTACTGCAGCCTTGGCACTATTGTTTTTTATCTTATTCGGCTCAAGTTATATCGAGCAAGTACCTATAGCAGCCCTTGTAGGAGTTATGTTTATGGTCGTTTTGGGAACTTTTGCCTGGAGTACCTTTAAGGTGTGGAATAAAGTTCCAACGGCAGATGTAATTGTTATTTTATTAGTTACGATTATTACCGTCTTTTTTGATTTGGCAATTGCGGTTTTAACAGGAGTAGTTGTTTCTTCTCTGGTCTTTGCGTGGGAAAACGCAAAACGCATTCGTGCAAGAAAATACATAGATGATCATGGTGTGAAACATTATGAAATATATGGACCTTTGTTTTTCGGATGCATTGAATTATTCAATAGTAAATTTGATGTTAAAAATGATCCAAGTGAGATCGTTATTGACTTTAAAGAATCTAGAATTGTTGATCAATCAGCAATTGAATGTATCAATAAACTAACTGAACGTTATCATAAAAGCGGAAAAAATATTCATTTGCGTCACTTGTCTTCTGACTGTGTGAAATTGATAAAAAGAGCCGAAAAAATTTGTGTTGTAAATGTTCTTGAAGATCCTGATTATTTTGTTTCGATTGATAATTTTCGTAAAACTCAAAATACACTCGTAACGAAATAAATAATTTAAGTAGTTTCTGAAATAGAATCATAAACAATTACGCGTTCCCATAAATGAGCAGCTTCTTTAATAAACAATTTATGAGTAGGATCAGTTTGATAAGTATTTTGTGTTTTTAAATCCGAAAAAATCATCATATAAAAATAGGTAAAGGAATTGTCTACAACGGCTCTTTCCTCCACTTCTGCAGCTTTTCCAAAGTGATTGGAAGTGGCTTGAGGGTTTGTCCTTATCAGCTTACGTATTGCTTTTTCAAAGGCATTAGTATTCTCTAGAATATCTGGATTTTTGAGCCAAAAATAAACACTATGAATAAAAGGTCCTGTAGTATTTTCTATATTTTTTTTTATCATCATTTTTGATTAAATATTTTAGAGACACCTATTTTATTTAATAAATATATAAAAGAAACTTACCTTGAAGAATAACAATCACTAAAATGTACTCAAAATAACTTTTTAACAAAAAAAAAGAAAGGATTGTTCATTTCTTGAACGTGATACTCTTTATACTTTTGTTCGCAATATTTATATTAGCTCTTTATTTTATGAAAGAAGAAACTACCTATACCGAAGACAATATTCGCTCGCTAGACTGGAAAGAACATATACGTTTACGTCCTGGAATGTATATTGGTAAATTAGGAGATGGTTCTTCCCCAGATGATGGAATTTACATTCTCCTAAAAGAGGTCTTGGATAATTGTGTTGATGAGTTTGTAATGGGTGCTGGAAAAACCATTGAAATTTCCATTAAAGATAGTACGGTTACAGTTCGTGATTTTGGGCGTGGAATTCCACTTGGTAAAGTTGTTGATGTAGTTTCAAAAATGAATACTGGTGGAAAATATGATTCCAAGGCATTTAAAAAATCAGTAGGATTAAATGGTGTAGGAACTAAAGCAGTAAATGCGCTTTCCTCAAGTTTTATTGTAGAATCAAATAGAGAGAAACAATCTAAGCGTGCTGCTTTTGAATACGGTACATTAAGCGAAGAATCGCCAGTGGGGGATAGCTCACGACGAAGAGGAACCAAGGTTGTATTTGTTCCTGATGCCACAATCTTTAAAAATTATATCTATAGGATTGAATATGTGGAGCGCATGATTAAATATTATGTGTACTTAAACCCTGGGTTAACTATTGATTTAAACGGAGAAAAGTTCTTTTCTGAAAATGGATTAAAAGACTTATTGACCGATCAAACTAATGAAAACGATTTAACATATCCAATTATTCATTTACGCGGAGATGATATTGAAGTAGCGCTTACTCATAGTAAAACTCAATATAGTGAAGAATACCATTCTTTTGTAAATGGACAACATACTACTCAAGGCGGTACTCATCAAGCTGCTTTTCGCGAAGGACTTGTTAAGACAATTAGGGAATATTTTGGAAAAAATTATGAAGCCTCAGATATCAGAAAGTCTATTATATCTGCCGTTAGTATAAAAGTAACCGAACCTGTGTTTGAGTCTCAAACAAAAACAAAGTTGGGTTCAACAGAAATGGGAGACGGTATGCCTTCAGTTCGGAGTTATATTGTAGATTTTTTGAATACTCAATTGGATAATTTTTTACATAAAAACACAACGATTTCTTTAGCTATTCAACAAAAAATTATTCAGGCAGAACGGGAACGTAAAGACTTATCAGGTATTCGAAAGTTGGCTCGAGAACGTGCTAAAAAGGCAAGTTTACATAATAAAAAACTTAGAGATTGCAGAGTGCATTTACCAGATCTTAAAAAAGATCGTCGTCTTGATTCTACATTATTTATTACCGAGGGAGACTCTGCCAGTGGTTCTATTACAAAGTCAAGAGACGTCAATACTCAAGCGGTTTTTAGCTTGCGTGGAAAACCCCTCAATAGCTATGGAATGTCTAAAAAAATTGTATATGAAAATGAAGAATTTAACTTGTTACAGGCAGCACTAAATATTGAGGATGGCCTGGAAGACTTAAGGTATAATAACATTGTAATTGCAACAGATGCGGATGTTGATGGAATGCACATTCGTCTTTTGCTCATCACTTTTTTCCTTCAATTTTTTCCTGAACTCATAAAAGAAGGCCATTTATACATTTTGCAGACCCCACTTTTTAGAGTTCGCGATAAAAAACAAACCTTTTATTGTTATAGCGAACAAGAGCGAAGAGATGCTATTGGTAAGTTGGTAGGTAAGCCAGAGATTACTCGTTTCAAAGGATTGGGCGAAATTTCTCCCGATGAATTCAAATTTTTTATTGGTGATGATATTCGTCTTGATCCAGTTATGATGGACAAAAGCATTACCACAGAGCAATTACTTGAATTTTATATGGGAAAAAATACCCAAGACCGTCAAAAATTTATTATTGATAATCTTAAAGTAGAACTAGATCTGGCAGAAGAATTGAAATAATTCGAGCTCTTGTTGATTTAAACAAGAGCTTAGTAGGTGCTTCATGGAAGTATTGATAATTATAAATACTATTGTTAAATACTTTTTAATCAAATTTTAAGCATGTATGTGGTTAAGTTTGATGAATAATATTTTATAAAAGTTAAAATCATCTTCAAATTAGATAGTTTTAACTTTTATATAAAGATCATTCTTCTAAAGAGTTGTAATAGTGACGGGAAGACGAATTTTTCTTTTTTTAATAAAAATTACTTCTCAACTAAAATTTGTTAATTTCTTCAACAAAATTTCACTTAAAATCTAGGTCTGATACAGTATTTTAGCAATTCTATGGATGAAATAATTGATCACGTGCCAACAAACGATTCTTCCAGC
>Ga0209830_10000608_pt1 | contig 36642 bp, 31 predicted proteins | sample ArcticOcean_MG_C_12_FD_187439 | JGI IMG/M metagenome (GOLD analysis project Ga0209830, IMG submission 187439) | Marine microbial communities from western Arctic Ocean - ArcticOcean_MG_CB8_130 (SPAdes) (version 2) | ecosystem: Environmental > Aquatic > Marine > Oceanic | place: Arctic Ocean...
CGGGGGGGGGGGGGTGTCGGCGCCGGCGGCGGCGTGGAGCGCGGCGCGGGACGCGAAGCGCGCGGGGCGGGGGGCGGCGGAGGCGAATGACACGAAGTCTGGGGCGGGGGCGGGGGCTCCCGATGTCTCTAGGCGTACCGGTGGACACGACAACGTGGAGGACATGGATGACGACTCGCTGGCGCAGAACATGTCCTTGAAAGAAGTCGTCGAGGCGTTTGCGGAAAGAAACGACGTTTCGTTCGTTCCCAAACCGGCGCGACGGCAAGACGGATTAGGCGTGTGGTCGTTCGGCACGGTGTCCCTCACCATCGACAGCGCGAAGCAAGGTATCAAAGCGCAGATGGACGGACGGTGGGCACCCGTGAGCTTAGCGGAGCTGCTTGAGCTGCACAAGAAAAAAGCGAGACAAGACTCGAAGGCGTTCTAGGGTGTTAGGATGACGTGGGCGTGATGTAATGACACCTGCATTTTTTTGGAAATCTCGATGCGTACCTCGAAATCCTCTGCTCAGTCCTTTCTGTGGCAAAAATGAGAAAAAGCAACCCATGCGTCGAAAACTGCTTGTTGTAATAGAGGTATTTATACGAACCCCACCCGTTAACTTATATCTTCCGATCATACCACCTTGAATACAGCGATACCCATCAGAACATCGAACTTAAGCACGGTTGGGCAGGATTAGTACTAGGCTGAGGAATCGCCCGGGAATCCCCTGTGTTGGAAGGTTTTTGCTGTTTTTTGCTGCTGAAAGTTATTTTCGCATTGTTTGCGACGAGATTCACACTGCCGGGCGCTGGCTTCGAGCGCATTAGTCCGATGTCCGCCCCCGATGACCTGTCGAATCTAGACCCCGCGTTCGACGGCGTGCTTCGTCGCGTTCCCGGGGGGCTCAGCGCGCGATGCGAGTACTTCCAGGATCGCAACAAACGCTGGCCGTTCCACTGCGACGAGGAAGGGTACAATCTTTTGTCGCGTTTGTTACGCGCGGCGACACCCGTGGTGGGCGCGGTGCAGCTAAAAATCGACACCGCGTGTGACGTCGAGGGTGCCCCTGACGGCCGCGCCAAGGCGAACGCGGTGGTCACGGAAGGCCAGCGGATCTACGCCAGGAAACCCAACATGGGGGAACACGACGTGACTTGGTCGCAAAGTGAGTACGGCCATCTCGGGTTACAGAAGGAGTACATTCGGTACAAGAGCGTGCAGCGCTTGACCGAGGCGTGGGCGTGTTTACAACGCGCGAAACGAAACGGGGTGTTCGATGAATTGGAGTGCGGCGCTTTAGACGGCGCGTCTTCCCCTCAACTTCCTCTTCGGTGGGCGAGTTTAGGTGGCGGTCCCGGGTTCGAGCTCCTCGCCGTGCGGTGGTTTTTCGAAAAACACTTCCCGAAATACGACCTGGACCTGGTTTCGCTTGATTTGGAAAACTCGTGGCGCGGCGCGGCGGTTGGCTTGGGCATGCGGTTCAACACGTGGGACGTGTCAGACGGGGACGGGCTTGAAACCGTCGCGGGAGGCCCGGTCGACTTCGCGATCGCGAGCTACGTGTTCAAGATGTACATGGCGAATGAAAAGTGCGCGCGGTGGGTTGGCGAGAAACTCAACTCGCCACAAAACGCGCTGCGAACGGTTCTGGTGGTGTCGCGGGACGAAAACCTGGAGCACGCGCTTGGGATGTTTTTGGATGCCAAGTTGGGGAACACAGGGGTGGTGCCGTTGATGGACCCGTCGGGGGGGAGGGACGACCGGCAGCTCGCGCTTGTGAAGGGCGGGTGGGCGCGGGGGACGGAAACCGAAACCGAAACCGGAAAGCCGGAAACCGCCGCCCCGACGTTTCCAAACGTGCCGTATGAAGAGCACAAGAAACACCGGGGCAGCGCGGGGGGGTACGGCACCGGGCACGGGGGGTACGGCGGACGGGGGGGTGGTGGTGGCGGTGTGTACGGACGGGGGGGCGGTGCAGACAGACACGGAGGACACGGAGACCGCCACGGAGGAGGTGGCGGCGGAGGGCACAAGGGCGGGTGGTCCGAGCGCGCGCGCGGCGGCGACACCGGAGCCGGCGCGGAGACGGACCGGCGAAGAAACGCGGGTCGGTGGTGAGTCATGCCTGCTGGTGCAGATGGCAGGTTTCTTCATAGGTAGTTTGAAAGGCACAATTATCATACCGACCTTTCCACAGTTTTTTTTTTTAAATCAACACATCATCTATTCCAAAAACCCCCCGGCCCCCGTGATTTCCCGCAACTCGCGCATCGCGGCTTCGTCCAGGGGTTTCTGTTCGTCGCGTTCGTTCCACCGCAAACACCGCCGCAGCGACGAAATGAAATCCCCCGTCTGGTCCGCGTAGTTGATCGTGGGTACCGGAAACTGCGACATGCGGATGAAAATCGAATCCCCGGAACAAAGCTCGCAACGTTCTTTGCCGTCGAAAGATACCCAGGCGCTGCACCGCGCGTCGTCCGCCACCCGAAGTTCAACCTCCACTGAGTCGGGAAGCACCACGGGCCTGAACGAAAGCGTGTGCGGACAAATCGGGGTCATCAAAATCGCAGGCACGTTCGGGTGCACCATGCTCCCGCCCGCGCTTACCGAGTACGCCGTGGACCCGGTCGCCGTCGCGAGCATCACCCCGTCCGCCTGGATGGTGGTGATGAGCTGCCCGCGGTCGTAGGCTTCGATTTTTGATAAAAAAGGCGACGGCCCGCGGTCCACCAAAACTTCGTTGAGCACCGTGTACACGTGCGACGGCGCGCCCGCCCCTCCGTTGCGCGCGCTGTCCCTTTTCTTCACCAGAGTACACTCCAGACGCATGCGCAGGGTGATGGGTATGCCGCCCTTGACGTTGGCGACCTTTTTAGGCCCCCTCCCCACGGACTGCAACAGCGACTGCGCCATGTGCTTCGGCGGGTGGTTCGTCAAGAAACCCATGCTCCCGAAGTGAAACCCCATCAACGGCGGCACGGGGCCTTGGAACAACTTCGAGGCGTGAAGAATAACCCCGTCCCCGCCGAGACACACCACGAGATCCACGGTTCCCCAATCTTCCTTCGGGATCCGGCCATCTTTGGAATCCACGCGTAGGGTACCGATCTTGGAAAGCACGGCGTCCCGGACATCCGCGGTGGACGCGGTTTCCGCCGGGTCGAAGGCTTTTCGTTTCTGTTTCCCGTCCCTCACCGTGAACGGCGCCGCGACGACGTCGATAAGCGCGCCTTTGCGTTCGTCGTTTTCAATCTGCTCTCGTCTCATCTCGAGCACCACCGCTTCCTCCACGATCACGTCAAAGCCCATGCTCATGAACGCGTGCGCGACTTCGATCAAGTTACCCAGCAGCGCAGACCCGAGCTTCTTGACGATGAATATGCGCTTCGGGGGAACGCGCCACACCAACACGAGCTGTTGCGTGCTGGGGTGCGAAATCGTCAGCATCCGCTGATCAACCTCCTCACGCGTGCACGAGAACCCGTCCGTGCGAATCACGTACATATCAGGCGCCTGATCGATGGAGCTGTGGTCGCCCACCGCGCTGGCCTCCGTGGTTGACCCGCCGCTGCCCACGCCTTCAGGCGCGCTCTGCGTGGACGGGAAACGTTTGGCGCTCACGGAGACAGGATCGCCGTCTTCGGAAAATCCGGCGCCTTCGTAGGCGGCGGCTTTTTCCAAATTCGCAAACGCGTTATCCGCGGCGACATCTTTCCACGGTTTCGACGGATCCGGAACGGTCGGGGACTTCGCACTGGAATCCCCCTCGTGTTCGTGTTCGTGTTGCTCGTCCGAGCGCAAGGTCGCGCGCATCTCGTCTTCGTCGTCCCAGCTCCCCAGGCGTTTCCGCGCCAACCGGTCCGCGAACTCCCTGACGAACGCTTCTTGCGCCAGACTTCCGAAATCGCAGTTCAAACTTTCAAGCGCAAGCGCGTCGTCCACCCCCATGCCGTGCGATATCCTCCAGCAGCTCACCATGCTGCCGGTGCGGCCGATGCCGGCTTTGCAATGCACGAACATGGGCTTTTTGGTTTCGTCATCCGCGACTTGGATGAACTTCTCCACGTCTTCGAAGGACGGGGGTTCCATGTCTGTTACGGGGAGGTGGATCACTTCCAGTGACGAATCCCCGAGCTTACCCACCCCCGCGCCGCCGCCCACCGGCCTTGTCCACTGGTTATCCCTGTCCTCGAACCGCAGATCCACCACGGTTTTGAAGTTCCGGTTCACCATCCACGACCGGCCCTCCGCGGTCGGTTGCCCGCCTCGGTAAAACGCAATCGCGGGCCCACCCGTTTCCGCGTCGCAAGCCATCGACGACGAACCGGCAGACGGGTCCGCGAAGATATCAGGCACCGCGTCCACCTGGACGTCGAGGTGCACGGTTTGGAAGTTGGGAATGGCGCTCGGTGCGGGCGCGTCCGCGGCGCGCATGCGCGGGTGACACACATCAAGCGACGCCGACCTCAACAACTCGAGCCTGTGCCGTACGGTGATGGAGCACCCTTCCGGGGCGGACTCTAGAATCTGTCGCAGCTCCCAAAGCGCCGCGCGTAAACGACGCAGTTCCCGGCGGCGCATGGCCATGTTGAACTCGCCCGCGACTTGCGCGGCGTTCGCGCTGACCGCGACTTCCGCGCACGCGTTGTGCAAATCCCCGGAACAGTCCTCCACCCCGAACGGGGACATATCAACCACGCACTCGTCGTACATCGTGTCCTTGTACTGCATGCGGACCGCGTTCAGAAGACGCGTGGCGAGCTCGGGGAGGGAGGAGCCGGGGGTCACGTCACCGCCGTCGTAGGACAACCCGACGGGCACTCGCGGAAGGTCAGCGAGATCGAGTTCTTCCGCGTTCCAGGGGATACCCTCGTCGTCCAGCACGGCGCGAGGGACGACGCGGACGCGGAGGAAGGAACGCGCGCGCGACGCTCGCCCGGCGCCCGCTTTTCCCGCCACGGCGGCGATTTCAGCCGTCGGTCGGTGACAACGCTCGTTCGCCGAATGAGCCAACGCGAGGGCACCCCGTCTTGAAATCTGGACGGCGCGCGGTGTCGAGCCAGGTTTTACTCGCGCGCGCCCGGAGCCGGTCGCGCTCGTGGACGAGGCGACCCGGCAGCCCACCTGGGCGGTGGACGCCATGGATGCCATGTAATACCGTGGTGCGGCGTGTAATGGCGTCGGGGGAGGCGCACGGGGTTCTCTCCAATCACAACAACATCGAGATTGCCAGCTGTACACTCAAACTCTCAAAGTGTCAAAACTAGATGACGCATTTCCACCGGCGACCGGTCTGCCGGTCTTGTCGCCGAAATATTTTTTTTTCCACGTCACCTCACAAAGCTACAACTCCGGTCTTCGCACGTCGTGGCGCGGAGCGCAGACGCAAGTGCGCGCGGAGGCGAATAATGGGACAACCTAAGCGATGCTCGCACGGAAGGCAGAAACACCAGTGCGCGGACTGTAACCCGTGTCCCCACGGCATGGTGGAACACAGGTGCGCAGAGTGCACCCCTTGCCCGCACGGGAAGCTGAAAAGCAAGTGTGCGGACTGCAGCCCTTGCCCCCACGGGAAGCTGAAATACCAGTGCGCGGCGTGCACCCCCTGCCCGCACGGGAAGCAGAAAGACCAGTGCGCGGCGTGCACCCCCTACCCGCACGGGAAGGTGAAAGGCAACTGCGCGGTGTGCACCCCCTGCCCTCACGGCAAGCTGAAACACGGCTGCGTGGCGTGCACTCCCTGCCCTCACGGCAAGCTGAAACACGGCTGCGCGGCGTGCAACCCCTGTCCGCACGGAAAGCTGAAAAGCAAGTGCGCGGGGTGCAACCCCTGCCCTCACGGTAAGTTGAAAAGCAACTGCGCGGGGTGCAACCCCTGCCCTCACGGTAAGTTGAAAAGCAACTGCGCGGAGTGCACCGGCTGCCGCCACGGCAAGCGAAAGAGCAGGTGCGTAGCGTGCAAAACGGCACGCGCGGCTCCGCCGCGTGCGAAGCGAGTCAAGCGCGAGCCGGAGAGTTCGCCCGAGATCAAACAAGAGCCCGAGATCAAGCAGGAGCCCGAGATCAAACAAGAGCCGTTCACTATTCGCGGCTATTTCGGCATCGGCGACGAGGACGAGAAGTGAGTGATAATCTTTTTTGATAAATAAATTTCTCCTACCTCGGCGCGCGACACGGGTCGACGTCTCGCGGGAACGGTCTTTTCGGGGGTCTGCAGTCCAAGTGGTCGCACGTTTTGAAGAACAAATCGACTCGCTCGCGCATTTCTTCACTCAAGTTATCCACCGTGGGCAGAACACCCGGTGAGTTCGCGTTGGCCACGTCAACGATTAAAAGCTTTTTTTGAGCGTTGTTTTCAAACATCGCCGCCGTGGCGTTTGCGTCAATCCCTCCACCTTTCGTCCTCGGCAACCTCCCAACCTCCAAAACCTCGACATCATCCCGCATCCCACCCAGCCTCGGGTCCGAATCCAAGTCCACCTGCCATATCACACCCTCGTCGCACGCGAAGTTCACGCTGGCGCAACAGCTAAGGAACCCCGGGGCGATTTTTTGTGTATCACCCAAATCCAACTCCGAAGCCTCTCGTACACCTTCCGAATCGCCAACCAACGCGCCGTGCGCCAAACACCGCGTTCCCAACACCACCCGTTCCCGGTCTTTCACCCTTAAAAACGCCTTGGCATCCGAACCCACCCACGGCGCGCCACACTCGATTTCGGGAACCACCGGCCTTCGTCCAATCGCCACGGCGAGGGTCACGAGCCGCGCGACTTGTTCGCCGTATTCGCCGACGCCGGCGCCCACGTCGCCACTCGCTCGGCGGCTCGCGGCGACCATGTTCCGCACCCCCAGCCCGCCGACCCGATCTAAACGTTTCTCGATTTCCGAAAGCCCAACCACTTCGGGTGGCTTGAACGCCTCAGCGCCGTACTGCCACCACCCCAGCTGCTTGAGCGTCTGATACGATAAAAGCCGAAAGTGTCAGTCTGGTACGGGCAATCGCAGAGGCGGAACGCGGTTATTGGGAAAGTTCCCCACCTGTAGCTTCGCCAAAGCGCCGACCAAGTGCGCTACCGCGACGATGGGCGGGTCCAGGTTCCACCGCCCTAACACGCCCTGATACGTTTCGTCCCCCGCGACCCCGGACCAGCCGGCGAGGAACCAAGGAGGAGACGCGAGGAACTTTTCTTGCGTCACACAGGCGGAAGGGGTCGTTAATGTTGGCGTTGATGTCTTGTTTTCTTTTTTTGCGTCCGCGTCGTAACCAGGAACGTCCAACCCCACGCAGTGCAAAACCTTCCCCTTGGCTTTTTTGACGCCCGGGTCCAAAATCATCTTGTCACCGTTTTTAGTAACCGGCACATCGCTCGCCGCAACCTCCACCTCGAACTCGTCCCACCGTTTGTCCGAGGGTTTCGGGAAGTTCTGCACAGGCGACCCGAGCCACTCGTCCCTGTGTTTGCCGTTCGGGTCGATCAACCGCTGGCCGCTTCGCCGGCGCAGATCGCGCGAGAAAACCGCGCTTTCGAGAACGTCGTTGTAAATGTGCTGGTCCCACAGGTGTTCCTTGGCGCCTAGCGCGGGCTGGCCGTCCCATCTAAGCACGGGCCCGGGTTCGTGTTCCAGAATTTGAAGCATCCTCTGCACGGTTTCGTTCAGCACGCGGTGAGACGGGCCGTTTCGCACACAGTTCTGGCAATACACGAACCCGATGTTCACCCCGTCCACGCCGCCGGTTTCGTCCTGACCGATCAAGTGGAACTCCCGAAACGGCCCTTTCAACAACACGTACGGGTTCACCCGGAAACTCACGTCCGTGTCAACGTACATGGCATTCAAACCTAAATCGACGAACCGCTCTAACAAATGAAAACGCGCCCACCACAAACGGAACGGGTCGGCGCGTTCCTCGGCGAGTAGTCCGTACGTTTTCAGCCGCGGGTGGCCTTTTTTGTAAAGAAAAGTGTCAGTAGTGCGTGGGCAAACAGTCGGCGGGATTTGGGAAACGCAATTTCTTTCACCTTTCAGAAACGACGTCCACCCGCACTCCAATTCCCACCCGGCGGTTTCCCCCCCGGACCGCGATTTTTTTTTCATCCACTCGCACGTCTCTTTCGTGTTCGTCACCAGCAGGTAGTGCTCTATGCCCACCGACCGCAGGTTCGCGATCGCGTTCGCGGCGAGGTGACACCCCGCGCTGTTGGCCATCAGGATGATTATTTCGCCGCCGTGCGCGCGGCGTTTCGCGGCGTCCGCGACGGCGGACGCGTCTTTCGTAACGTCAGGCACGCCGTCCAAGCCACGCACTTTGCCAAGACTGCGGTACGTCCCGCCTATTTCGTCCGGGACGGGGGGGAGGGGAAGCAGCGCGCCTGGTGCGTACAGCGCGGTGGTCTCTGTTTTCGGTGTCACCGCGGCGCGCCGCTTGTCCTCACCGCCACGATCGAGGAAGCTTGTGCCGTCCGTCGGTGTCCCCGAAGGCAACGACACGACGATTGTACCCGCTCCGTCAACATCGACATCGTGCTCGTTCCCAGAAACAATCACACCCGCGCGTCTCGGCGCAAGGAAAGTCGGGGCCACCGCGCGCTCGCCGAACACAACCTCCCGCGCGCGCGCGCGCACCTCGAGCGCTTCCTCCCAAAACAACGCGCCCACCATCAGCACCGCGAACAGCAACGCCGCGCGTGGGGTGAAGAACGAGTCATCGCCACCACCACGCCGCTCGCCGGTCCCGTCCCGACGCACCACGGGGGCGCCGTCGGCGCCTTCGCGCGCTGGCGCCATGCCGCCCGCGCGCGTCCTACTGGAACCATTCTCCGGAACCGAGAACCATGACGAATTTTACTTTGCGAAACTGCTGGCAAAAGCGGCGGTGTCACTGCTTTCGTGATCGTTTTTGATGGCGAGAATTCTCACCTTCGGGTCGTCCGCTGCTCCGGAGCGCACACGCCTCCGTTTACGCCTCTGACTTTTGGGTATCTTAGCCTATAAGTGTATCGTCCATGTCTGCGTTTTTGGGCGCTGCTGGCCATGCGGAAGACCGCTTGAACGTCGTCGAGCGGCACCGACCCCCTCGAAGAAAAAGTGAAGTGTTTTCGGTGGTTTTCGGTTGTCAAAGTCGAGTAGTTTGCGTCGTGCTTACGTGCGTACGTGCGTACGTGTGTACGTGCGTAAGTGCGTAACGTTTCCGAAATCCATCGTCAAAGTCGAACCGGGACGTCAAGGTCCTTCTGAAGAGACAAAAACGGAAGGAGTTGATATATTAGTTAGTCTTACGAATGTGGAAATGCCCGTGACCATTGGTTTTTGTGCCGATGCTATACGAAAAGGCACAAAATGCCGACTCCGTTTGCCAAAACGTCACTGTCGCGGCGTCGGCGCGGGCACACGTTTGGTACGATGTGCATACCCCCCCACTCCATCAAGGATGCGCAGGCCAAGGCGTTCGCCGCGTCTGGTTTGGTGAAGGATGCGCGTCTCAACCTGGCGCTGATCCCGGGAACCTCGTTCAACCCCATCGGGTTCGCCGAGCTCCCGCTGTTCCTCACTCTCGCGTTCGTGTACCGCGCGCAGTTCGAACCCAAGATGCTCGGCCCGATGTTCCTCATCTACCTGTGGAAGGAGTGCATCCCCATGAGCGTGTGCTTGCACCGGTACTTCTCGCACAAGGGATTCAAGTGCGGCAGGGTCACGCAGTTCATGCTGTACATAGGAGGATGCCTGGCGAGTCAGGTGCGAAAATCAACCGAGGCGCCCATTCGTCACCCCGAGGCTCGACGGACGCCGTTTCCGTGTGGCCACCGCGATGCCGCGGGGGTTCAACATGCGACGACCGCCCCGGCCGTTTCAACAGAGACGCGGCCGCGCGTTTCGGTGATCGGCAACGCACGCGCACGCACCGCACGCACACGCGCGTACATCCCGTCGCCACACCGCGCGCCACACGCCACCACCCGCGGCGGACGCCGCCGCGGTGGTACCGGACACGTGTTCGGTTCTTGCCCCGGTTTTTTCACCACGAACGGAAGTTTTTACACACGTTTTGGCCATTCGTTTTCCCCCGTTTCCGGACGTCTCGCCTCCCGCTAACCCCAACGCCTCCTTTCCATCCCCCCCCCCCCCCCTCAGGGTGCGCCTCTTTGGTGGGCGAGCAAGCACCGAAGGCACCACGCGCACTGCGACACGAAGGAAGACCCGCACTCGCCCGTCGCGTTCGGCAAGCTGTACGCGTGGATGGGGTGGGTGTACAGTAGGGACGGGGAAGGCCCGTTCGGAAGCGGGCACGACCAGGAGTACATGCAGGACCACTTGAAGTTCCCCGAGCTGGCGTTGATGGAGAACTTCTACTACGTCCCGGTGTTCGCGGTGCACCTCGTTTTTTACCTAACCCTGGGCCCCGCTTGGGCGATTTACTGCAGCATGATGTCCGGCTGCTTGTGCATGTCCCTGACGCTTTACTTCAACGTGATGTTCCACGACCACCCGGCGCCAAAGACGGAGGCGGAGAAGGCGAAGTTCGCCAACGCGACGGGGGTGTGCCGCGCCAAAGACATACCGTTCGACCCCCTCGCGAACACCTTCGGCGAGGCGTACCACGGCTGGCACCACAGGTACGTATCGGGGCTTTCCCAAATCCCGACACAGCGTTACCGCCCCTCTCGTACTGTTTCCTGCCCCTGGTCAAGTACACTATCATTAAAAGGAAGTGCACTACATACATCACATACGCACTGTTTTACCTCTAACGCTGGTGACTGTTTGTCCCTCCATCGCGATGCACAGTACACCCACACTCAAGACGGAAGAGGCTGACACTTTTCGTTCACAAAAACAGACACCCGCTGGCGTACAAACGACCCGGGTTGGATCTGCCGTACTGGACGTTTCTGAAACCCCTGCTCGCGCTCGGCGTGATTTGGGGACCCAACAAAATGCACATGGTGAAAGTGGCGTGAATTTGTGAGCCTCTGCCTACGATGCAAGTAAAAGTCCGGGAACAAAGGGTAAAAATACTTCAAAAATAGAAAAGAAGTACCCCGGCGGCTGTCTGTACCCATTTATTTATGTTTTGTCGCGCGCCGAGTCGACACGTGTCACTCGGCCGCGCTTTTGTTTGTTTCGTCGAACCGCGGTTGTTCATCGAATGTTTTGTGTTTCGTGACGCGCGGCGCGCGCGTACGTCCTTATAGCGTGATGGTACGATCTGACATGAAGTTTTTTAGATGTTGTTAACTTCGCGAGCATCATTCATAGTTATTTAAAACGTTCGCGGAAGTATTTCTCTCTCATCATTCATATGTTTTCTTGGTTTGGCACTTCAAGAACAACCTTTGTCTCCTCCTTCTTAGAAAAGAATAAACATCAAATTCCTCTCAGCAACACACGGCGGTGACCCAACCACGCCGTGCGCACTGCCAGCATATGTATACCATCTTGAACGCCTCGATTGCGGCGGGACGTTCCTTTGTACTCAGTTTCGTCTTAGTCCGTCACCAAACACGTTGGTGTTTGGTGACATCAAATCCTCACACTGCGTTACCCAAACGTGAACGGCGCTTAATCGTAGCGGTCGAGCTTGATTTGCATGGGGCGGTGCTCGAGCTCAACGCCGTTGAAGCCCTGGATCGCCGCTTGCGCTTGTTCGGTGGTCTCGAACAACACGGTACCCCAGCCCTTGGAACGGCCGGTGTCGGCGTGGCACACAGAATCCGCCTTGACGACGTTGCCGACTTGCTGGAACACCTGTCTCAGGTCTTCCGAGGTGGTGGACCACGGGAGGTTGCGCACGACGATCTGGAGGCCGGAGGAGGCTTCGGGGCGACCGGCGTTGACGCCGCCAGTCTTGTTGGCGCCACCCGCGCGCTCGAGGCGCACGATGATGGAGCGGCCCTGGAGCTCGGAGTTGTGCAGCTGCGCGATGGCGGCTTCCGCTTCGGCGGGGGTGCCGTAGTCGACGAGACCCCAGCCCTTGGAGCGGCCACCGGGCTGGCGGGCCACTTCGGACTGGATCACGGGGCCGATGCCGGTGCAGTGGGCTGTTGAGGGGGGAGGAAGGGGAAAGGGCGACGTCAGGTGGGTGTCGAAAAAAAGAAAAAAGCGAAAAGGAAACGACGAAACGCCGTTTCTGGAATGCACCACAAAAAAAGAGGGCGAATCGGCGGTCCCGACGTGTCGATCTGAGCGCGGCGCGTCGCGATCGCGGCGCACGCTTTCGCGCCTTGTCGTGATGGTGCGTGGAAACCGTGGCCGAGGAGTTACTCTTGGACTGGCACGAAAAAATCGGGCAATACACGTACCAATGAGGCTCTCCTCGGTGGTCTCCCACGCGAGGTTGCCGACGTAGCAGCGGCAGCCTTCGGCGGCGGGGGTGTCGCCGAGGGTGGAGCCGCGGTTGCCGCCACCACCGCCAGACTTGGAGGGAGCGCTCTTGGTGGGGGCCTTGTCCTCGCGGACGGAGATGTTGCGGTCACCGAGGGCGTGGCCTGTTGTTTGGGAAAAGTAGGTGGGTCAGGGAACGTTCATGGACCTCGGGGCGCGCGCGATCGCGCGGTACGACACGCGCTTGCGCGAGACGCGTGCGTGAATTGGTGCAAAAACTGCGGCGATAATTGCGGTGACGGCGTTCGTCGCGGTCAGCACGCGCGCGCGTCGCACCGCGGATCACAAGGCGATCGCGTGTGGAATCGAAGGAAAAAGGGTAAACCTCGGTCGGTTCGCACGTACCGTCCAGCTGCGTGATCGCGACCTGCGCTTCCTGGACGTTGGAGTACTCCACGATGCCGTACCCGCGGGACCGGCCTTGGCGGCCGGTGGGAATGTCCACGAGCGAGATGCCGCCGCACTGGGAGAAGATGCCTCTTAGTTCCTCGACGGTGGTGGACCACGGGATGTTGCCCACGTACAGACGGTTGGTAGGTTCTTCAGACGCCATTGTTACGGTTGTGTGAATGCGGTGCGGTGAAGCGTGCGAGTCGTAGTGTCGGGAATTGGGCTTCCGATCGGCTGGTGAAAAAGAAGGAAAGAAAAAAGGAAAAAAAAAGTCACAACAGATTCCCCGAGGCCCAAAAATCATCATTTCCCATCCTACTCGCTCGCCCACCGCCTTTTATCTTCCTCTTCGTCCACCGGGTAGTACCACTCCGGGCGTTTGACGTGGGTGCTCAGTCGGTAGTTCAGGAAAACCTCCTCGTCCTGAAGCGCCTCGGACGCGACGAGCACCAACGCCGGGACGACTACCGTTTTTTTCGTTTTGCGTTCATCATCGTTTTCGGCGTTTCTTTTACCCGTCACATCCTCCTCCTCCCCCTCCTCCCCGAACATCTGATGCAACCGGGTCGCGAACCACCCTCGTTTCGCCGCATTGGTCTTGCGCTGAGTCGCTTGCGCCAAAGTCACGGGCGGCCGCCAACTACCCACCCCAACGTTGGGCGCGAACCGCCGCAAATCGCAACCCGCGTCAAACACCTTCCGGTTGTAAAAAAGAAAAGGGTCAGTCCATTTGTTGGGCGCGTGTTGGACGTGTATTGGACGATGTGTGGACAACAGGGAGGGGTAATCGGTATGTGTATTGGACGAAGGCCTGGACAACAGTCACCGGCCATCGGGCCTCCACAGTCATAGGCGCGTTAGAGATGAAACAGTGGCCGTTGGATTTGGGAAAGCCCCGTCTGGCCGTACCAAATCCACCCCCGCCACGACTACGTTCGGGCGGTACCCTACCGGCGGGTGGTTCGCGAAATGCGCCAGCGCGAGTGGGTTGTTTCTGGTTAAGTTTAGCGCCTCGGCAGTGGCGGTGGTGCGAAGTAAAGAACAAAGGGGGGGGGTCAAAGTGTGGTCCAGGAAACCGCCCACGCCGGCGCGCTTTTCCTGTTTGAGTTTTTTTTCAGACGTTTCTGATTCTTCCTCATCGAGACGTCGCGGCGACAACGGCGGCCCCGGCCATCGTCCGAAGTGTTCGTTTTGGCCACGGTTCGAATCCCTTGACGCATCGAACGTGACGCCGTTTCTCCTCGCCAAAAGTGACAAGCACTCCGAGTCCACCGCCACCAAATCTCCCCCCGAACCCCACGGGTTGGCGTCCACCACGCTTCCGTCGTACCGCGCTATTAAATATTCGTTCCCGTCGGAAACCTTTGGGTACCCCGGGATGTGCCGCACGTTTTCCAGGTCATACACCAATCCTGGGTAAAACGCCACGATCTCACCGGGGTTCACCTCGCCTCGGACGAACAGCCCGTCACCCGAACCAGGGCCGGCGCCGCTCGGCGCCACTCGGCACGCGAATCCAATTCGATCCAGCACGCCTTTTGTGAACGCGTCGCTTTGCGATGATGGCGAGGCGGCGCGGGCGGCGGCCAACGCGTCACGCACCGCCGCGCAAACCCGGTGCGCCTGTTCCGTCAGATTTCCACAAACCTCGGCTTTGAGTTCGTCGAATTGCAAGTCCTTGCCTATTGCCAAGACCTGAGAAACCAGCTCAGGGCCGTCGCCCTCGGTGCGGTGAAACGCGGTGAGCACGAACAACCGGTGCAGATCTGTCGTTTCCTGCACCCGCCTCGCGCCCCCGAGGTGGTCTCTCGCGCCTCTTTTCACGAACTGTTTCACCAAGCGCCCGAGCATAGCGCGTGGGCGCGCGCGAACGTGCCGAGGGGGGGACACCGCGCACCGATGGTGTGAGGCGCCGGTGGAGGGAACCACGGAAGCGCCTCATCAGTTTTGCAGCAAGTTTGGAAAACGAAACAACGAAACATCACCGCCGACATTCATTCCCATCCGCGCCGATGGTGAAGCATCGCAAGGGTGGTAAGGCGGCGCCCGCGAAGGCGGCCGTGTCTGATACGAAGGACCCGGATGCGGAACTAGACGTGGACGAGGTACGACGCCACTCCAGGGAAAACACCCTGCTTGAACCCAACGTGGTGTCGCCATCGTCGCACCGCCGCGCCGCTTTTTCCACGTTTTGTTCGCTGTTCTTTTTGTTTTTGTTTCGTCGCCCATCCTCGCGACGTGCCACGCACGCGCCGCCTGGGAAACGTGCCTGACCCCCTTTCCCACCCTCCCGACTTTCTTCCGTACTCCCGCGGAACAGGAAATGAAGGCCCTGCCTTCGCACCAGCGAAGGAAGGTTGCGAAGCGCGCGGTGTTTCTGGACAAGATTCGCGTGGCTTCCGTTTTGGCGACGAAAAACTCGGTGCGCGCGACGAAAAAAAAACGCGCCAAGAAAGGCCTCAGCGCGAGCGCGCTTGACTTCGCCACGCTTACGGCGAGTCTCGGGGAGGCGGGCGTGGATACGACGAGGTGGAGTGCAGGTACAGGTGTTGGCAGCACTGGAAAACTCGCGAAAGGAGGCAAAGTGATGAGCGCTAAGACGCGAACCAAGTTGGTGAGCAACGAAGCGGCCCGGCTGAAACAAGTGTTGGCGCACCCGGAGTTTGTCGCTAACCCCGCGGCGGCGGTGACGAACCACGTTTTAGCCGCGTTACGCGCGGCGAACGCGGCGAAGAAGGCGAGCGGCAAAGCCCCCAGGACGCTCAAGGCCAAGCAAAAGAAAACAGCGGAAAGCGTCGGGGCGCAGCGAGAGGCGAGGGAGGCGAGCGACGCCGTGGCGGTTGCGACGGCGAACAGAGCGACCGCCGCCGGCCGGCGGGGGATCACGGAGCGGGGCGGGGAGGACACTCGCGGGCCGAAAGACCAACTGGGGGTTACGCACAAATACAGCAACGCGAAGAAGGGGGCGGGGGGGAAGAAAGGCTCGAAACGGTCCACGAAACGCGCGAGGGAAACGTGGTAGGGAGCGCAGTGTATTGTAACTTTTTACGCCATCCTTCTTGCAGTGCGAACAACACTCGTCCACGTGGCAGTTCTGTTTGTTCTCCGTCCGCGTTCGCGGGCACTTCGGAGACGCGCGTTACGTTGGAAGTCGGTCACATTCGTCCGCGCTTCTTCACCATGATGACCCTTCGCGCCGTGCCGTGCGTGGTCCACGCGAACTCCGTGTCGCGCGTAGAGTCTCGAGTCCCGATCTCGAGTGTCGCGAGTTGTCACCGCGTGATCTCGGGCACAAACAAGTCGGCCATCCTCCCCCACCGACGCGCCTCGGTCCGGTTGCGGGTTTCGCAGACAGACACGGACGAAACCCCGAGCACTTCATTCGACCCTCCTTGGTCGGCGCCCGGGTACCGGAACGCGGTGGTCAGCGCGATGCCGCAACCGGCGCAAGCCGCGAGCGTGTTGGCGGTGTGGGGCGGCTTGGCCGCGGTTACGACGTTTGCGTGCGGCGCCGTGGGTCCGTTCCTCGCGAACCATTTCCCTGAGTACATGGCATGGTCCCGGGGGCTGTGGCCCGTGCTCGGCGTAACTTACATCGCCGCAGGTGCCGCGCACTTCGGGCTACCCAAAGGCTTCGAGGATATGTTTCCCCACAACGGGGCGTGGGGATTTTGGTACCTCCCGGGAGGCGCGAATTTCCACGTCAAGTGGACCGGCGTGGCGGAGCTTGTCGGAGGGATAGGGATGGCCAGCGCGCTTGTCACAGGCGACACGCCGGTTTCATCCGCGTCAGCCCTTGGGCTGTTCGTCTTGACCGCCGCGGTGACCCCCGCGAACACGTACATGTGGAGCCACAACGCGCCCGGACCGTTACCCGAGAACCCGGATGAGGCCATGTTGTCTTTGCAAAAGGAAGCGCACCTCGCGCGCGCCGCGCTGCAAGTGCTTCTGCTGAGTGTCACCTGGGGAATGGCGCACCCGGTGTGAGGGAGGAGGGTAGACAATGTTTCAAGTCAACGTGAGGTGTGTCACCGGCAGAATTTGTCAGACGGCTCACAGCTCAAAACAGATGCTGTGAGACCTTTTACGCGTAGTCCGTGCGGTGCCGATGCGTTGCATCGTGAAACTCCGACAACGCTCTGGAGTGTCGGAAGGAGGGAAGGTTTACTAAAATTTCAGTGGTAAAGTCTCCCCAGCCTCGGCAGTCATGCTTTTTTGTGCCCGATTTAGACACGCGCGTGTTTTGCTAATTTCGTATGCGCAAACAGTCTGAGCGACTTCGGCGAAAAATCTAAATGGAACTTTTGAGAGTTCCGTGACTTGAAGATTCGGCGCACGAATTCCACGCTGTCTCATGGAAAGAGCGCGGGAGTGACGCTGCACTTCGAGACCGCGCGCGTGTTGTGAAGCCACTCACGCGTGTTCGGTCATCGTACCCGACTCGAGTGGTACGTTACTCGCGGACTTCTCACGTGTGGCGCGCGCGTTCATACGTCGCTTTGGGTGTGCGCGCGCGACTCCATTGGTGGCATCACGGCGTTTTCATCTCGCCACGGGAACGCCGAAAGCTACGACACGGGAAACATCGCTCCGTAACCCGCGGTCTTGGACGTGGCGCGACCGTTTTCACCCCACGCGCATCGCGGCACCGTCTGAAGTGTGGTAGTGTCTCGCACTTTGCCAATCACCCAACCGCGGAACCTAACCCCACGCATCCTTACCACGCCCGTCTTTGCAGTGTCCGCTCCGAGACAAATCTTCGCGCGTGTCAGGTCGCGAAAAAAGCGCCAAGCTCGCACGCCGTCGTCGCGCGCGCGTGGCTGTCGTTTCAGGGAACTCCACTCCCGAGGTACGTCCGCGGTGTTTTTCACGTCACATGGACCGTTTCGTTCGCGAAACGCGAGTGTTTTGTTCGTCGCGCGGCGGGCGCACACGCGCCGTTTCGCCCTTCCCGCCGCGGCGATGAAACGCAAATGCAAGAGCGTTTCCCGCTGGTATGGAAGCTCTCGCACCCCCCAACCCGCGTGTGGGGGGGGTAACGCCTCGCGGAGACACCCTGGCACCACCGCCCGCACCGAACGAACAAACACTCACCTTTCCGTCCTACACCCCGCTTCCTACACCCCCGTCGATCACACAGGCCGCCCGCGTCGCGCCCGTCGTCTCCCCCGACGCGGAACGCGCTTCGTCAGCGCGTGACTCGCCTGCGAAACTCGCGTCGTTTCGGGAATTCCGAGGTTGACTTTTCCCCGGACACCTTTCTCGGACTGATCCGCCGTACGAAAAATGGCCACCAACAAGCGCCGACGCGTGGATGACGACGAAAACGCCACGGCGGCGGCGAGCGACGGCACCATGGTTCCCCCCACCACCCCCGCCACGACGACTTCTGCGGGGGGGGGGACTCCGGGTGGGGTGAAGGTCAAACCTGGTGACAGCTCGGGGTCGGAAGGCACGTTGGTTGGAACGAACGTCCCAGTGGGCAAACAGTCGGAGACGAACGCGGCGGCGGCTACCAAAAAACGCCGAGTCGGTTGGAACCAAGAAGCCACCGCGCTCGGGTACGAAGCCGGGACGATTAAAAACAGCGCGTTTGTTTTGTTAGCGCAGAGTGGCACGGCGGGGATGACCGTAGCCGCAATCGTTGATGCGGCGACGAAGCAAGGGTACGTTTTATGGGCTGATTTTTTTGACATCGCGACGAGACGGCGAAATGTGCTTTTTCAGAAACGCTTCTTTCCCCTTTTTTTTTATATATTTTTACCAATTCTCTGACCACCCGTTTCTTCCCTCCTCTCTCCAGGCTGTACAGCTGGGGTACGTGCAAGACCCCTAACAACAGCGTCACGGCTGCTTTGTCCCAGGACACGACTTTCGTGCGCATCGCGCCTTCCACTTATGCGCTGCGTAGTACGTTGAAGGGCGGCGCCGGGCCGGTGCCTCAGCCGCGGACGAGCAGCGGGTCGATCAACAGCGGGTTGGGGCGGCACGGCGCGGCGAGCGGCAGCGGGTTGAGCGGCGGCGCTGTGGCTGGCGGGCGGAGCACGCTCGGGCAAAAGGCGATCAGCAGCAAGGCACGACGGGTGGATCGGGCGCAACAGCAAATGCGGGGGTTTGGGAGTGACGAGTTTGCTGGGGGGAACGCGGGGCACGGGCGCGACGAGTCCGAGCGCGGGTACGACGAAGACGAGTTTGAAGCGAGTTTTCAGCCGGGACCCGCGAACCACGCGCCCCACGTCGTCGGCGCGGGGTACCAACACACACTTCACTCCGGGTACAACGACGACGCAAACGTGTTTGGGTACGGCACCACCACCTCCACGTTCGGGTCGCAGCACAACCTGTACGGCAACGCCGCGAAGATCTCGAGCGCGTTGCAGATGGAGAGCTACCGGCGGCGGATGGACATCGGGCGGTGCGGGTTGGGCGCCGGTGGCGAGGGTGAGTTGATGGATGACGAAGATGGGCGCGGCGGGTTCGGTGGTAACGCGTTACCGCCGACGCAGCGGCCAACGCACGCGATGACCACCACCACCGCCGGGTCTTCCCTGCTTTGGTACCCCACCGCGAACCAGCACACGCCGCCCACCTCGCCGCCGTCGCCCCTTGGCGAACCCACCGAAGCCCTGATTCGCGCGTCGTCGTGGAAAGATGAAGCCAAGTCGTTGTTCGCGTCGCCCGGGGTTGGGGATTTCGAACAGGAAGCGGGGCTCAGCGCTATTGGGTCAGGACACCTCCCGCGGTGGGTGCTGGAGAGCTTCGGGAACGGGGAAGCGTCGCCGGGGGCGATCGCGTGCTGAGCGAGTCAGGAAGGGCGGGGACGGGCGGGGATGACAGACTGAGTCTGGAGCGAGACGGGGCGGGCGGCTGTGCGATTCGTCGCGGCGAGGCGAAAAAAACAATTTCCGTCGAAACAAGTGTACCACAGTTCGACGAGTGTTTTGTGTATAGTGTATAAGAGCATCTTTGCTTCCTGAGAAACGTGAACCAGGCAAAGACGGCGTGGACGGCGAATAAGAGACGTTTAATATCAAGAGAGATGATTATAATTTTTTTTTAAAGGAAAACCCCTCGGATTATAATTTAATGCGCTAACGAACAAACGTAACGAACCGAACGTCTTACCCTCGCGCCACTTCCAGGGCTTGCGCGAAATCGGCGCAGATATCGTCGATGTGTTCGATCCCCACGGAAACGCGGATCATGTCCTGCGTAACCCCCGATGCTTGTTGTTCGGCTTCGCTGAGCTGTTCGTGCGTGGTGGACGCCGGGTGGATCACCAACGTCTTCGCGTCCCCGACATTCGCCAGCTGCGACGCCAGTCGCACGGCGTCGATGAACTTGGTACCGTGTGCCAACCCGCCTTTCACGCCGAAGGTCAGCACGGCGCCAAAGCAGTTTTGTCGGAAGTACATTGTCGCGCGCTTGTGGTACGGGTGGTTCGTAAGCCCGGGGTAGGACACCCAGGTCACCATGTCGTGCCTCTCAAGGTACTTCGCCAAAGACATGGTGTTCGCGCAGTGCCGCTCCATCCGAAGGGACAGTGTTTCCAAGCCCAAGATGAAGTTGAACGACCCAAACGGGCTTTGGCACATCCCCACGTCCCTTAAACCCTCCACGCGGCATCGCATGATGAACGCGACGTTCACCCCTAGCACGCCCTCCGGGCCGAACGTGTCCCAGAACCGGAGCCCGTGGTACCCCGGGGACGGTTCCGTGAACACGGGGTGCTTGCCGTTCGCCCAGTTCATGGTACCGCCGTCCACGATCACGCCGCCCACCGTGGTGCCATGGCCCCCGATCCACTTCGTCGCAGACTCCACGACGATATCCGCGCCGTGCTTCAAAGGCTGGCACACGTACCCGCCCGCGCCAAAGGTGTTGTCGCAAATCACGGGAATGCCATACTTCAGCGCCACGGCTTTCAGGGCTTTGAAATCGGGAACGGAAAAACGCGGGTTCCCGATTGTTTCCACGTACAAGCACTTTGTGTTTGCGTCGATGAGCTTTTCAAACGACTCGGGATCGTCGTCCGCCGCGAACTTGACGTTGATCCCTAAACGGGGGAGGGTTACTTTGAACTGGTTGTACGACCCGCCGTAAAGAGAAGGGGTGCTGACGAAGTTATCACCCACCATGCAAATCGTGGTGAGCGCCAGGAACTGCGCGGACATACCACTGGAAACCGCGACGGCGCCGACGCCGCCTTCCAACGCCGCGACGCGCTTCTCGAAAACGTCGTTCGTGGGGTTCTGCGCGGGGCAACCGGCGAGAAGGAAGGGTTAGGTGACGACAAAAAACCGATTTTACAAGTGTCGTGTGCGGCGAAACGACGACGCGTTCTCCGCGATCGCGATGCGATTCGTCCACCCCCAAGCGCGTTCCCGGTGGGTGTGAGTCGTGGATATCGGGTACCGGACGTACCATGATTCGCGAGTAGATGTTCCCGAACGCGCGCAAACCGAATAGATCCGCGCCGTGCTTCGAGTCGTTGAAGCAGTACGAGGTTGTTTGGTAAATCGGAACCGCTCTTGAGTTGGTGGTGGGATCGGGAATCTGCCCCGCGTGCACCTGCAGGGTCTCGAACTTGAGCTCGTGACCGGACATTGTTACGGCGGCGAAGACGGAGACGCGGTGGGTAACTCGGACCGAAACACACGAAAAATCGGTGCGGCGCGTTGTGGACCACGATGGTATGCCTCGCGAGCGATCGTTCGTGTCGGAGCTCAGAACCTCTGTCGGAGTCGGCCTTCGATCAAAAATCCAGTCGTCGTTTTGACACGTCGTTTCGTATGCTCCGAGGAAAAGCCAGCACAACCTCCCGCACGTCGCCCTCCGACACATATCGAGATGCCCGCTAAACAAGCAAGTGGCGCTGCGAAGCGCAAACGAAGGCGCGACACCCCCGAGAACGATGCGCACCAGTCAGATGCGCGGGATTTCTTGCCGGTCCTTCTTCCCCAAGACATCATGGACCAGATCCTCGGTCAGGCCAATCTGCCTGACCCCTTGGACCTAGCGAACCTCAAAGCGGTGAATCGTGGTATGCGCGACGCGGTGGTGGCGACAGGACGCAAGGTGCAGGAACTTGATAGTGCAAAAGCAGCAGAGCTCGGATGCTTACGCAGCCTGCAATGCCTGCTTCGGCGAGATCGCCTGGAAAAGGGGCGTATTTTTGATCACAGCAAGTTTACGGTTTCGACCTTTGATATCGGTGCACGAAGCGGCGGGGCAAATGCGTGTCATCAAAGCGTGTGTAATCTAGCAGCAAGGGGCGGTCACCTCGAGGTGCTGAAGTGGGCTGTTGCCAACAAATGCAGTTACGACGAGTTAACCCACGCTTCTGCAGCTTCTGGCGGCAACCTCGAAGTTCTGCAGTATTTGGACGGTGTCGGTTGCAAGGCGAATACAGATTCATGCGCGGCTGCGGCGTTGAATGGTCACTTTCATGTGCTGCAGTGGTTGCGCGAGACCGGCTACCCGTGGAACGAGAGGACGTGCGCGTCCGCGGCGAGGGGCGGTCACCTTGAGGTGCTGAAGTGGGCGCGCGCCAACGAGTGCCCGTGGGACGATTACATGTGCGCGGAAGCGGCCAGTGGCGGACACCTGGAGGTGCTGCAGTGGTTGCGCGCGGAGAAATGCCCGTGGGACAAGCGTACGTGCAAGTTCGCGGCGGAGTGCGGGCACCTCGAGGTGCTGCAGTGGGCACGCGCGAACGGCTGCCTGTGGAACGCACAAACATGCGCGTGTGCGGCGAGGGGCGGAAAGCTCGTTGTTCTTCAATGGGCGCGCGCAAACGGCGCACCGTGGGACGAGCAGACGTGCGCGTTTGCGGCGGGTGGCGGACAACTCGAGGCGCTGCAGTGGGCGCGCGCGAACGGCTGCCCATGGGACATGATGACGTACGGGTATGCGTTACAGTACGGGCACCGCGAGGTGGCTAGTTGGGCGCACGCGAACGACTGCCAGAAGATAACAGGTGTCTCTGACAGAAAATACGAAGTGGACCTGATATGCGATATGGGCGAAGACGAATGGTGCGCGGATGAAGGCGAATGGTCGTAGAATTGTTTTGATCATCTTTTTCGACTTTTTGGAATCATCGCTCGCGTACAAAGTCGTCGAACTCTTCATCGATCCCATATTTCGCGAATTGTGGAGGTGGGTGGTGGAGGGTATAATGTCGACTATGCGTTTGCCGTTTTAAATATCCAACGCCGGGGTTGAGGTCCGAGTTGGGTGAGTGTGCGTAGTGGGTGTGTTAAACGTTTTAGAAATTTTCGATGACAAGTGGCAAAGTAATGGGGATCTGGGATTTCTTTTCGCGATGAAGTTTCTGTTTCACGAATCACATCTCGCGTGGCGTCACTGACAAAACTCTTTTCGCTCCTGGCGATGCAAACTTAAATAACACAGTGAGTTTCCGGAGGTCCGCAATGCCGAACGATGGATAGACAGGGTCTGCACTCCTCATTGATGCGAGGTGTCAAAGACCCATTCGCCTGCACCGTTCTCGTTGCCCGTCAACGGCGTGTAAAACTCACCCTCTAACTTTCATTCCTCCGCAGGGCGTCGCGCTGGTCTGCTCCGAGTGCGAAACCACGGAGACGAGTCGCTGGTACGCCAAAAGGGACGATACGGATAAACCGGCCTGCGGCGTTTGCTACAACCGACAGGTATGTCACGCGCGTCGACCCCACACGTCAATATTTCATAATCTTTGTGTCGTCACATCCTGACCCAATACCCGCGGTGCTCTTTTTCGCAGCTCGCTGCCAGCTAAGGCAAGTGCTCCGGTTGCGGTAAGGATGGGGCAAATACAAGCCGATTGAATAGGTCCAAGCTCAAGAAGGACGCGTGGTACTGCATGCCGTGTATCAAGCGAGAGGTGCGCATATCAGGGTTCTTCACTCTTTCTCTCTCCTTGCCCTACCGACATTCATAGGCATGATGACTTCCGTCACAAGCTGTTTCATCTTGACTCAAGTTGTTCGAGTTCCGTAATCTTCGCAGGAGCTGGTCATTGCTGCGGCCGCGGGGACGACTTGCGTGACGTGCGGGACAGATACGACCAAGTTGTGGTACGACTGCAAAGACGAGTCCGGAACTAAATTTTGCAGGTCTTGCTACGAGAAGAACCAGCTGGACGTCGCTGCGGCCGCGGGGACGACGTGTGTGAAGTGCGGGACGGATACGACCGACAAGTGGTACAACTGCAAAGATAAGCCCGGAACTAAAATGTGCAAGCCTTGCGACTACAAGAACCTGTTGGACATCGCCGCGGCCGCGGGGAGGACGTGCGTGAAGTGCGGGACGCATACGGCCAGTCGGTGGCTGAACTGCAAAGACGAGCCCGGAACTAAAATGTGCAGGTCTTGCTACTAGAAGAACCAGAGCAAGAAAAAGAAGGCGACGAAAGCAAACGAGGAGTGAGCACTGGTACGAGTTTGACCAACTTTGTGGATGAAAAATGAAAACTCAATCCGTCGCCGTTTTCCCTCGCAGAAGCGTCGTCCCCGACGCTCGATGCGACGCCGCCGTCCCCCCCCCCCCCCAGGAATCTACGTGAAACCCATTACCGCCGTCACCCCCACTGGTCACGTGGTGCAAACGCAGCAACACGCACGTCAACACCGCGCTTGTTAGAAAAACGCTCTCGTGGTGGTTTTGGTAAAACGTGAAATCGGCGTTTTCGCGCGCGCCGTCCGTCTTGGTTTCCTCGCCCCTTGCCTCCGCCCCCATCGCCTCGGTGATGAAGCCCCGGTACTTATCCGGAAGCGTGTTTCTGATTAAAAGCACCGACGAAAGGAAGTAAAGCCCGAGAACTTCGGCGACGAACAGCACTAGCATCGTCGAGGTTCCCCCGCCGCCGCCGCCGATTTTGGTAAACACGCGAAACACGATTCGCAGAAAGTTCCTTAAACTGGCGCCCACCAGCAGCGCCACGAACAAAAGGGACAGGATCTGCGACATGGTTTCGGGTGAGATGGGAATCGCGAGGAGTTTGACCAGGGTTTTCGTTACCGGGTCCGTACCCGCCCGCACCATCACGTCACCTCGGTGGAAGGTTAAACGGTAAACCCCGCCAATGACGCGCCACGCGCAGGTCACCACCATGGCGACGCCCGCTAAATCGTTGAGCCTCCCTCGGGTCGTCGCCGCCGCCGTTCGTCGCTCGCGCGCCAACCGCGCTTCGAGGGTTTCCTGGAACAACGATCTCAACACGTGTTCCATAGCAACGATCTCCTGTTCGATCGCGGCGAGTTTCATTTGTAGCATCTCGACTCGGCTTTTATCGCACGACTTGTTTCCGAAACGCTTCCCGGGTGAAACGGGGAGCCAGCTTTTCAGGTTTCCCAAAATTGACTTGGAAGAGTCGTCGCGCGTTTTGGCGTTTGTCATTCCGCTCCCCGCTGCGTCTCCCCCCCCCACATCACCACACAAATCCCTAATCTCGCTCCGTATCAGCGCCTCGCGTTTTCGCCGCCCCACCGCGGTTTCCGTGGCCTGCAGAAGCCGTTTGGTGAGGGCGTTTTTTTCCCGGTCCCCGATCGGCTTCGAAAAAAAACTCAACACTTCGTACGGAACCGCCACGGCGCCGAACCCGCTCAACGCGGCTAACATGGAAACCCCCACCACGCCTACTCGAAACACCGCCCTCGTGATTCCGAATTTCGAAAACATCCCATCCAGGTCCTCCCCCCCGCCCCCCACCCTGTGGAACCCGGTGAGCAACACCGCGTGCGTGGCGAGCGCGGCGCACGCCGCTCTTTTTTGCCGCACCCGCCACCCCACGGCTAACGTGAAGAACCGATGGAGATGGACGTACGGCAGGACGAAGATCAGCAGCACGAGCACCGCCCTCAGGTTGAACCGCCAGTGCGCGCGCAGGAAGCTTTCGTCCACCAAACCCAAAATCTCGTAAAGCACCAGCACTAACAAACCCGCGGACAACGCGAAGGTCGCCGCGAACAACGTGCTGACCACCGGGTCGATCTCGTGAAACGTGCCTTTGCAAAGCTGGTGCTTTAAAAACTTACACCCGCCCACGAACAAACCCCAGGAAGACGCGAGCGCCAGAGCCGCGGAGAGAAGCATGGCCCCGACGCGTCAAGGGGAGACACGCCGTCCTCGCCGCCGCCGCGACGCGCGCCGGTCTGACACCCACCGCGTGGGGAGGGACGTACTCCTCGACGGATGTCGTTTTGAAGACTGATTGATTGTTGACAACGAAATTTTTATTTCGGCTGACGCGGATCGGCGGATGTGTCGCGAATCTCTTTCCCGACGACGTCTCGCGTCGACGCCCTCTTCCCCCATCACTCCGCGTCGCACGCGCCACTCCGGTCGGAGAGACACGTTCAGGACGTTGACACGATGTCTCCGTTGAACGCGTCGTTGGTGCGTGCGAACCTGGTCGGGGCGTCGACTTCGCGCCGCCCTTGGGCGAATGCCTCGACTCGCGAGGTCGCGCCCCTTTCGCGCGCGCGTCAGCCGCTGGCCTTGAGTCGCCCCAACTCCCTCCGAGGTTCCGTTCGCGTCACCGCGTCGTACGACCGCCAGCGCGCGCCACGCGATGCGGACAGACGCACGGGTGCTCCCCCCACGCGTCTTCCTCCCACGCCCGTGCGCCTTCCCGGCCCACCTCCACCGCCGCCACCGCGCAAACTAACGTGGGTCGATCGTTTGTCCTCCCCAATCGTTATCCTCGCCGCTGCGCTGACGTTGAGTTTGTCGAACCCGGGGTACGTGGACAGAGGCCGGGAGTTTTTGATGCTGAACCTGTACGAAAAGCAAAGCGCGGAGCGCATGAAACGCAGTGGGCAGTACAACCAAGCCGTGGTGCGCGGGGACGTGATGTACAAGTATAACAAGTTCAGCGGCTCAATCACGGCGACGACTAAAAACGGCCTGATGGTGGACAACGAGGGCCGAATATGGGTGGTGGTGCGGTACAAAAACAACCCCGAGCGTGTCAAGGCGGCGTGGCTCATAGGCGACTCAAAAGATCTGCCGCCGTTACCGAAAAACCCAACCGATAAACAAGTCAAGCAGTGGAACGACTACGCGAAGAAGAAATTCGGGCCGGCGTTTGCGAAACTGCCGGATTTAAAGAAAATATACGACGCCCCGGAGCCGGCGGTGAAGAAGAGAAACGCAAACGCCATTTCCAGCGAGCTGTTGTTGACCACCCAGAAGGTAGCGCTGCCGCCGAACGTGTAGTAATAGGGTAGTAATGGAGTGAACGGGTCACCGAAAACAGTGTATTACAAGCTAAACGTACATTAAAATAAAACTTTTTCTCGAACACCGAGCTAAGTTTCCGAAAATGGACTCAGTATGGATACTTCGTCTCAAAACCTTCGTCCCGCCGCTCGCAGCGCGTCCCACGCGTCTCGCATTTTCGCGTTGACGCCGAGTTTATACCCCTCCAGGTCTTCCCGTAACACCCTGGCCTGCGTGTCGATATCCGCGCGCCACACGTGTTTCTCCTCATCCAGAACTTTTGTGACCAGCGCGTGGTGCGCGCCGATCGCGTCGTCGCGCTGTGCGCTGACTTGCGCGAACAAAGAAACCGCTTTGTCCGCCTGCGCGTCCACGGCGATTCGCAGGGTGGCGATTTGCGTTTCGCTAACGCTTTTAAACGCCTCAAACTCCCGTCGCAGGTCCCTTATGTCGTCGAAGAGCTCCAGCATGCGACCCGAGGTTGTTTGGCTTAAATCCGTGATCGCCGCGGCGAGAACGGAGACCCCGTTTTTTAGCTCGGTTCGCGTTTTCGTGTCCTCCGCGCGCGCGGTTTCCGCATTCTCGACGGCACCCGCCAAGCGCGACTCCAAATACGCCGAGGTTTCCGCGCGCGTCTTTTCCGCGTCGGCCGTGATTGTGTTTCGGTGCGAATCAACCTCGCGACGAAACGAATCCGACCGCGTTTTCGCGTTCAACAAACCCACGCGTACCAGCTCGGCGTGCGCACCCGTGGCGTGCCGCAAATGCTCCTCCAGCGTCCTGCGCGTCAAGCGTTTCACCGAAAAGCACCCCAGGCTTTTGTAGTAAAAGAAAAGTGTCAGTCTTGTATAAGCACACAGTCGTCCGGGATTTGGTGAAAGGCACAATTCGCACCTTTTGTAAGGACACTCCGCGAACGCGTTTTGGCAAACCGTTTCGTCGTGTTCGCGCAGTGCGTCGCCGCCGAGGGGAAGGCTCACGCCGCACTCGTTCGGACACAAACGGCGTGCCCTCGCGCACCGCTCAGATGCGTGTCCGCTCGCCGATCGCAGGGACACTAAATCGCGACACAATCGACAACGCGCCGCTCGCGCGAACGCACACGCCTCGCGTCTGTGTTTCCCCAAGTCTTTGCGTTTCACAACCGTCGCACAACGAGCGTCGCACCACGCTTTTTGGTTTCCATCAAAACCGGACTGACTGCCCGCCTCCGCGTCAGGAGAGGCGCACGCGATGTCCTGCATTTGGCACACCGTTCGCGTGTGCGTCGCCAAGTCGCTCGCCGATATCAAAAGGCCGCACCCGTTGGGACACGGCGTCGGCGCCGCGACGCACGTCTCCGCGTGTTTGGTCCGCGCGCGTCGCGCCGCGCCTACCCAGCGACAAAGAGTTCCACCGCTTTTCGAGGCATACGGACACGACACCTCCCGGTGCCCGCACGTTGCCTGGTGCGAAGGCATGTCGCGACGCAAACACGCGAACCCGCAGCGCGCGGGGGTAGTAATTAACCCATCAATTGGGAGTCGCGCGGGGGGTGTTTCTTTCAGATTGCTGTTTTCTTCGGCGAGTTCGTTTTCGTTTTTGTTCGCGGGGTTGTTTTCGTTTTCGGTCGCCGGGTTGTTTTCAGGTTTTCCCGGCGAAAGCCTTACCTCAACCTCCACGTCACCCTCTTCGTCGCACACGTCGCACATAAGAGTTTGAAACTCGCACTCCTGTTCGTGGTCGTCCAGCTCCCGCAGCGGCACGGTTCGCGAACACGCGGTTTCGTGGAAATCGGAACGCCGCACGAAAACCTCGGGGTTTTGTTCGGCTTTTGTTTTCGTAGCGTGAGCAGGTGTCCCGGCCCGTTCGCTTTTGCGATTGGAAACGTCCTCACGCGTCCTGACGCCGACCGCGTTCCGGCAGAAACACCGCGTATCCCCTACTTTAATCGCGGTGCCCGAATCTTTCACGAAATCGTCGGGGTGCGCGGTTCGCGAACACGTGAAACACCGGCCTGTTTCGCCCGCCGTGGTCGCGATGCAACTCCGGCACAAAAGGTGGCCGCACGTTGGCGCGGCGCAAGGGTCATCGAACACGTCGTCGCAAACAGGGCACACCAGCTCAGCCGGGATATCCTGCACGAACACCACGCGGTCGCGTTTCGTGGAGTGCCAAAATTGCTGCGCCGAAGTGCCATTTGGCAAATCTCGTAAAACCATCGTTCAAGTCGGGTCTGGGTCAGGACGTGGACGCGGACCAGGCTGTACGAGTCCGCACCGATGAAGCACCCTGGGGTGCCTAGAGAGCCCTGCGGGACGGAGGCGCGGAAACGACGACTTGTTGGTCGCCTGCGGGCGACCAACACGGCGACGCGGTTCAAAAAGTGATGGGCCGGCTGTTCCTACTTCCTAGAAAACGAAAAAGACGAAGTAAGTTTTTCCTCAACCACGACGAACTCGCCAGACCTCGACGCGCCTTGTGCGCCGCAACAAGGCGGGTGCGTTGTATTGTCGACGCGCTCTATGCTCACCTGGAGACAGCTTCTAGGCGCGCTCGCCGCGCTCAGCGCTTCCTTCGCGCTGTTCTACCCCACCGTCCAGACCCCCCACGCGGGCGAGGCTCCCGATGGGGAAACCGCGTGCCCTCTTGGATTCGGTAAACGCGGCGACACGGACCCGCACGTGCGTTCCTTCCACACGAGCGGTTCCCTGGGGGCCGGTGATGGCCCGGCCGGTTTCCACATCGCGCGCGTGTTTTTGAACGCGACAATATGGACGGGCGATGGTTTGGTTCCTTTCGCGGACGCCATGGCGGTGACTTCGTCGGGGCGAATCCTGGCGGTGGGTACCGAAAAAGCAGTTCTCGCCGCGGCGGGAAGCGACGCGCCAAAGGTTTCGTTGCACGGTAGGTTTGTCATCCCGGGAATTCAAGACGCGCATTTGCACCTCGTTTCCGGGGGGTTCCGGCTGAATCAGCTGGATCTGAGTCGGTGCGTCGGGAAGGACGACTTCATACGACAAACGCGCAAGTTCGCGGCGGCGCTGGACGCGGCTGGCGACGACACTTCGTGGGTGCTTGGCGGCGGTTGGGACGAATCGCGGTGGGACCCACCTGGGGTATTACCAAGTAAAGAATGGCTCACGGAGGCGCTCGCCACGACCAAAAACCCACACCGCCCGGTGTGGCTTTTGCGCGCAGACGCGCACGCGGGCGTGGCGAGTTTGGACGCGCTCGCTTTGGCGCAAATCGACGCCCAAACCACCGACCCACCCGGCGGCGTCATCGGACGGTTTCCCGATTCAAACACCCCGGACGGTTTGGTGAAAGAAAACGCCATCGCGCTCATAGCTTCCGTGATTCCGAAACCAGACCCGCACGCGCGCATCGCCGCGTTCAAACTCGCGTTTCAGTTTCTGTTGCAAAACGGAATCACCGCGGTGAGCGATTTCGGCGACGTCGACGCGCTCGCCGGGAGTTTCGTGGCAAACAGCACCGCCGCGCGAACGATTTGGGGCGACTTTGAGCTCCTTGAAGCGCTGGATTTGGAAAACAAACTGCCCATACGAGTCAGTGCGTACGCGCCCCTCGCGGACTGGGAACGAACCCGGGATCACAAAAAGCGCGGGTGGTTCGAGGAAAGGACGGACGGGGCGGGCGGTTCCCCCGGCCGGGTCACGCGGTTTCGCGTGGCGGGGTGCAAGGCGTTCATCGACGGATCCCTCGGGGCGCGGACGGCGTGGTTCGCGGATGTGTACGACGATGACCCTCGCACCAAAGGCGAGCCTGTGTGCGACATGACCATTTACGAGAAAAGGGTATTGGAAGCGTCACGCGCTGGTTTGCAAGTCGCGACACACGCTATCGGCGACGCGGCGGTTTTCGCGGCGGCGCGAGCGGCGGAAAAAGCGCTCCTCGCCACCCGCGGGTCGCGTTCCGACTCTCACCCGAATGACGCGTTCAGAATAGAACACGCGCAACACCTCCCCCTGCCTGTTGACGAAGCAGCACAGTTGTTCGCGGAAACCGGGATTATCGCATCGGTTCAGCCGACGCACATGCTTCTAGACGCGTTCATCGCTGAAAAGCGCTTGGGTCAAGAACGCGCTTTGAAGGGTGGGTACGCATTCAAATCGCTGTTGGATCGAAACGTGCCGCTCGCGTTTGGAAGCGACTGGCCGATCGCGGACGTCAACCCGTTCGTCGCGCTGCGCGCTGCTGTGGAACGCACGGAACGGGGTTCGGATGCTGAGCCGTGGGATCAGGCGCAACAGCTCACCCCGGAACAAGCCCTGCGCGCGTACACCGCGGGCAGCGCGCGCGCCAGTTGTACGTCTGGGCTTCTCGGAACGCTTTGGCGAGGTGGGCTCGCCGATTTCGTGGTGCTGGATTCGCTCGAAATACAGTTCCTGGAAAATGACGCGTTACCCAAAGTGCTGGCGACGTACGTGGATGGCGTGTGCGTGTACGGCGCAGACGGTGCGGCGGAGTGCGTGGAGTAGTTTGGCTAGACTAGTTAGGTATCATCAAGAAGGCGCTATTTACGAAGCAGTTTCGCCACGCATGCGCGACGCATCGTTTCCGTCGTCACACCGCGCCGGCATCCCTGAGAATCAGAACAATCGCCGCGTGGCCCTTTTGAGCGGCAAAGCACAGCGGCGTCATGCCGTTACCCGTCGCCGTGTTGACGTCCGCGCCCGCCTCGATCAGCGCACGCACCACCGCCTCGTGGCCCTGTTGAGCGGCGATGTACAGCGGCCTGGCGCCATCACCCCCCGCCTTGTTGACGTCAATCCCGATTTCGATCAGCGCTCGCACTACCGCAACGTGTCCGCCGGTCGCCGCAATTAAGCACGTTTTCGCATCCAATGGGCAGCCATTCCCGTGCGCCCACTGCAGTACCTCGAATTTGCCGTATTTCGCCGCAACCGCGCACGTCCTTGCATCCCACGGGCATCCGTTCTCGTGCGCCCACTTCAGCAAATTCAGATGGCCGCCCTCAGCCGCACATAAGCACGTCATCTTGGCCCAACGGCAGCCGTTCTCCCGCGCCCATTGCAGCACCCTCAGGTGTCCACCCTTCGCCGCAAACGCGCAAGCCCATGCGTTCCACGGGTAATTCTCCGCGCGCAAAGCCTTCAATTCCTCTAGTTGTCCGCTCCTCGCCGCTGACTGGCACAGGCTTTCTTGATACTTGAGAAGACCTCGCCGTTGCAGGCATCGAAGCGTCGTTAAACATCCACGGTGAACATCATGATATTCACCGAGCTCCTCAATTCGTCGTCCCGTCGCATCCACAGCGTCGCACATCCCACGACTCACCCCGCGAATTCGCGAGAGGTCTGCGGGATCGGGCAGATTTTCTTCTCGGAGGACGTGCGTGACAACGACATCGAAGGGAAGATTCGGGATGCCGTCGCCCGCATGAGCATCGAAGATCCGCCGTATCTTGCGCGCGCGTGTTTCGACGTCATGCGGCGCGTCGACGGACATCGCGGACAGTGCGATGCGCGCGCGTCGTTGTTGGTTTGCCGAGCGTTCTCCAAGATGAGATCTCGTGGCGTATTTTCGTTGTTATTTTTCGATTTTCAATTTCGAAAAAATCGTACCTGCCATCCGAATCTGCGCATCATCAGCTGCATTTGAAATCGCTCCCATCCACACTAAACCGCGTCCGTTTGTGGTATGCGTGGGTGCTTTTAGATGGTCTGCGGACGATTGGGCAGCGGAACATGTGCGCACGACGCGCGAGCCTCTCGCACGTCGACTTCGGATATATTACATGTTTTTTTACACTCGCCCGCTAATCTCTGCTCGCCTATCGCTACACGTGCGCGTGGCGTCGTCCGTCGACACACCGCGCCGGCATCATCGCGTGCTAATATTTACTCTTTTTATGCACCGGTTCCGACGTCCACCGCGATTTCCCGTCGAGGTCGTAGCGTCCTTCGCGCCTTCGCTCCCCCCGGCGGCGCTTTGACGTACGCGCTGGTCCACGGCCCGCCTTCGCGCGAATAGTAGTCCATAGGGTACGGCGTGTTTTCCTCGCCCGCCTCAACCCCGGGAAGCTCCCAAAATGGCGTCACCCCTCCAAGCGCGACTTCCGCTTCGTACGGCGTCAGCACGGGCTTTTGGAAATCCTCGCCCCAGTCGATTGACAGCCTGGGGCACGCTATTTGCGCGAACGCGTCCGCGTCTTTCAGCAGCGCCATTTTCGCCGGGTTCATCTCCGAAATCAGAAAAACCACGTACTCCTTGCCGCACTCTCTCAATCGTTTTTCCAGGTGTTCCAAAATAGCCGGGTTTCCCTGTCGCCCCAGTGTGCCTAGTACGATTCCCCAGCGCGCCGCGCCCCGCGCGCGCTCCACCATGTTCCTCCGCACCGCACGCATATCGCCGTGCGCATACTCCTCCTTCGTTAATATGCGCTGGTACGGGTCGTACCGGAACGCGGGAATGGTGGGGTTGGCGATCATAATAGCCTCCAGGTGGAACCGGCCGTCCGACACGAACACGATGGCGTCGGGTACCTTTTTCGAACCGGTCACCGCGCCGAGCGTCGGGGCGGTGCACCCCAGCACTTCGCCGGGCGATAACGGTTTGCACTGCGGAATTTGTAACGCGGGGTACTCTTGCAAAAGTTTTGACCGCACATCCTGGATCGCGCTCGCGAACTGAATCGTTCCCGCGAGCACCAGCTCGGTTCCTTTTTCGAAATTCGTCCCGACGCACTCAACCAGGTGCCCGACGTCGAACGCGATGTCCACGAACACGTACAAGCACGGCACGCCCGTAACGTCCACGGGGACTAAACACGAATGGCCGTAGTGCACCAAAAAGTCACACCCCAAGCTCGCCGCGGTGTAGTCATCCACGCAGCACGCACCGTACGTCACGTCTCCCAATATCACCACGTCTTCTATCGTTGGGCAGTGCGCTTGGAAAATATCCGCGAGCGTCGTGGCGAACAAAAGCAATCCTTCGGGGAACTGCAACGCCAGGGACTTGGTTTTAGCCTGCCGCAAACGCCAAACCGTCTTGTGCACTTCGAAGCTGTAGTTCGAGGGAAGCGCGGTGAGCGCGGCGTTCAGGTCGGGGTCGTTGAGAATCGTATCAGGGACCTGTGAGGGGAGGTGGGTGATATACGCGGGTCAGGCGAGGGTCGGAAATGGGCACGTCGTCGGCGGCGCGGCATTCTCGGGACGAACGAAACAGGAGCGGCGACGGGACGTTATGGGCATGGCGACGCACTTGGTTCCGTACGAAGCGCTTCGGAGGCTCGGGCTCGCGTGGTTTCTCCTCAACCGCCGACACGGCGCCGGCGGAGGCGGACATGACGTGAGTGCGCGGCGGAGTGCCACCTGCCACGTCGGAGAGGAACGAAAATAGTTGACGCGACCGAAAAGGCGAAAGTGCTCTTAAAAAACACCGATTTCGGGCACACTCGGTCGCGCACCCCTCGCCGCCGCCGCCATGCCGAAGCGTGCGACGCAGGCGTTCTCTTCGGAGGATGCGCCCGATGCGAACGACGCGAAAATCGGGGTGTACTACTGTCGGTACACCGGCGAGCACGTCCTGATCACGGATGCGGAGCTTGCGAAATTGCCCAAACGAAAAACCGATTCGGCGCGCGTGTTGGACACCGAGAAGTATACGGTGAGACTCAAGGCTGTTTCCGACGGCAAGGCGACGATGCTCCGTCGCGAGGGAGGTAAGGTGGAGCGGCAATATCGGTACATGTGCGGTGATTTGCCGGTGTGTTACAAAAGCGAAGAGGAGGGGCGGTACCTGTACATAATCGATGGGGCGCTTTCTGCGTTCAAATCAGGCGGCGGCAGCAAAAAAGCTGGCAAGGCGTCCGTGGATGATGAGCCTGGGGCTCCTCCTGTGCCTCCATGCATCCAGCAAACGTCCCGGGGCATCACGCAGGTGGCTGTGGAGGTTGAGGACCGCGCCAGGCTAACCGCAGTGATGGATATCTCCGCGGACGAGGTCACGGTGGGTGTGACTGGAAAAGCGCACGAGGCTGGGAACGAATTAGTTGAGTTTTTCGCGAAAGTGTTGGTTCTCCGGGTGTCCCAGATGTCATTGACAAGAGGGTGGAGCACGAAATCGAAACTGGTGATGATCCGCGATTTAACCCCGAGGCAGGTGTACGACAGGCTTCGAGAGTCGATGGAGGAAAACATAGCGAAAGCAGAGCGCGTCGGGGGAGTTGGACGGACGTAAACGACGCGAACCCGTTTTTTCCGTTCGCGACTTGGTTGCGCCTTCTTAATGATACCTAACTAGTCTAGTCAACACACGTTCTTCGGCTTTGCCCACAGTCTGCTTGAGACACGGCGAGAGGCTGGAATTCCTCATTTCGATGTACGCCTTTGTTTTCGGGCGGTCGATGTCCCAGTCCACTTGCGAGATATCACGCTTCATAAGGAAATCGTAAATCGCTCGTTGGTTTTCAGGCTTCAACATATGTCTCAAAGTCAGCAAACCACGCCTGGTTGTTCCTGTATTTTTCACCAGTCTCAAAAATAGCGTAGCGTCTGTCGGTCTCATCAACATAGACCACCACCTTGTCGTTCGATAACATAACTGTTCCAGCGAGGTTACGAACCTCGTACGTATCGATGCCTTTTTTATTTATTTGAACACCCGCCGTGTCGGCGATGAGACCCAATAATAGCTGTGTATTTTCGGCGGTGTACTTCATGGACACCTCGTTCATAACCACCAGCTTGTTACAGTTGAACGCCTGGGCATGATTTCCAAAGACATCCTGCTGAGCCTTGTTGGTCTCAAAATAAAGGTCACCCCCCATGAGTATCTCAAGACTGTGAAGGTGAACCCCCTTACCACAACCGGGTTTTCCTCGAAACACGAGGCAGGTTCTCGGCTTCCTACCAGGTTGTTGGAACAGTAATGCATAATAGTCCAATATATATTTAGAGTGTCCCCCAGAAAGTACTTCGACCAGTTCCACCCACTTCTCATGAGACCCCTTCTCTCCCAGAGATGGATCAATACTTTCAACTGCGTACCCACGCCAAGTGTTAAACACTTCATCGGGACAATTTTCCGGGTAAAAATCCATCAAGGCATAATCACGCTTGTCCGGATCGTCTAACCAGGCAGGCACAAACTTATGTGTCTTCCCCTCTCCGTCTTTGTAATTCACGTGTGAAAACAATTCCCTGATACCATGATACTTGTACATGTTGATTGTTTGCTCAGGTTGTACCTCCTCTGGACGCTCGAACGGATTAGCCCATGGTTTCTCTTCTTCGACGACATAGGTGAGATTTTTCCTGATGCGACGAACCTTCTCTTCAAAGAGGTATTTCACCGCCTTGTAAGAATTCAAAGGTTTTGCCACACATGCATCACTGTGGTTCTTCACGATCACCTTCATTTTACGATCATCAATTGTGTAGTAGAAGTTGTTGTTATCGTGTACACCTCCACAGCACGGGCATATCACACCACCGCCGACTTGATCACAAGTAAAGTTGTACGGTGAGCTATCCCACCGGAACTCCACATTTGTAAACCCAAAATCCTCGAGATGTTCCACCAGGGCGTCTGCCTCGTCGAGGTCATGCACCTTCTTTGATTTGGACTTGGACTTCCTCTTGGTCTTCTTCTCTCGCATACTTGAAATATCACCGTCCAACTTTT
>Ga0209830_10000612_pt1 | contig 36398 bp, 50 predicted proteins | sample ArcticOcean_MG_C_12_FD_187439 | JGI IMG/M metagenome (GOLD analysis project Ga0209830, IMG submission 187439) | Marine microbial communities from western Arctic Ocean - ArcticOcean_MG_CB8_130 (SPAdes) (version 2) | ecosystem: Environmental > Aquatic > Marine > Oceanic | place: Arctic Ocean...
ATATTGATAAAATAATATGAGCCACCAGAAGAAAAGCGTCGTTTTTACGTATGGTCGATTCAATCCACCCCATTTGGGTCATAAGAAGATGATTCAAGGTATCGTGGACCGTGCGCGTAAGGAGAAGAAGAATCCCATCATCATCGTTTCACACACCACCGGTACCAACAAGAACCCCCTGAACGTACAGAACAAGTTGACCATCTTAAAATCTTGGTTTCCCAAAGTGACTTTCATGCACTCTTCGAAGGATACACCCCTCGCAAAAATCACAGATACTTTCGCGAACAATTCAGTCATGATAGTTGGGGAAAATCGCAAGAACAGTTTTGGATACCTGAAGTTCAACAAGGGAAGCATCAATAGGAACGCCACCGCCCCCTCTGCGACCAAGGCCAGAGCTGCGGCGGTTCGAGGAAACGTGAAGACCTTCAAGAAGCTGACTGGATACAACTCCCCCAATATCATGAGTAAAATTAAGAGTGCGAGTACCCCCGTGGTGAAGAAGAAACCTCGTTCAACGAGAGTGTCTAAGAAAAACTCACCCAATAGCAGTATATAATTTTTTTATTACCCACCTTTAAAGACTATATCATCAAAGCCTGACGCCTCGCTTCACTATCAACAAACTCGTTGTGTGTATTCCCCGCGTGTGCCTTGACCCAGTGCATCTCGACGGTATTGAACTTTTCCCTCAGTTCGTCGAGGCGTATCCATAGTTCCTTGTTTTTCACGGGGGTACCCCCAGCAGTCTTCCACCCCTTATTCTTCCACCCATGTATCCACACGTTCATACCTTTCATCACGTACACACTGTCAGTGTAGACAATCACGTCGATGAGTCCGTGTTCTAGACACTTCTCGAGACCCTTGACGACCGCGGTCATCTCCATGATGTTGTTGGTCGAATGTTCCGTACCTCCGCTGATATCGAAGAGGTCCACGCACCTCGCAGCCCACCCTCCGCGCCCAGGGTTACCCAAGCAACTTCCATCCGTGTAGAGCACATACATTATTATTTTATAGAATCATTTTTTTAAACCTAAGTGAAGCTCTCATTTCTTGATATGCAAGAAACTAAAATGGATTGTGACATTTGCTGTGAGACTATCAATGGCCACAACAAACCCGTGAAATGTGGATTTTGTGAGTTTAGCGCGTGTTCCCGATGCACGGAGAGGTACCTACTTGAAACGCATGATGACGCGCATTGTATGAGTTGTAGGAAAGGGTGGGACCATGGTATTCTATCTGACTATATGACACAAACCTTTTTGAAAAAGGACTACAGGGACCGCCGGAAAGAAGTGCTCCTCGACAGGGAAAAGTCCCTATTGCCACAGACACAACCTGACGTGGAAAATGAACTCGCTGAGAGGGGGCGCAAGAAACTTATAGATAGTCTCGCGTGCCAAAAGAGTTTACTTCAGAAGCAGCTCAATGAGATTACCATCACCCTAACTGACCTACGAGACGGTGGTGTATATCGCGGGGCCGCTAGCGGTGAGTCTTCCACGACGACCCGCAAGTGTCCAGTGGAAGACTGTAGAGGCTTCCTCTCGGAAGGGTGGAAATGTGGTATATGTGAGGCGGATATATGCAAGGCGTGTAACGAGCCGAAGGGTGAAGAACATGAGTGTGACCCAAACAACGTAGAGACCATGAAGCTATTGAATAAGGATTCCAAGCCCTGCCCTTCGTGTGGTACCCTCATCACCAAAATTGATGGCTGTGACCAGATGTGGTGCACACTGACCAACTGTCACACGGCGTTCAGTTGGCGCTCGGGGAAGAAGGTGTTTGGCGTGATTCATAACCCACACTTTATTCAGTTTGCCGCGAATAACGGTGTAGCCGAGAGGAACCCGCAGGACTTACCGTGTGGAGGGTTACCCGATGTGTACAACTTTTTTAACCGTGTGAGACGCTTTGTGAGTATGACTGACCCCACGAACAACAGACTTCAGGACAGATTTTCACGATCCATACAGTTCGTCAGACACATGACACACGTTGAAGAGGAGCGGTACAGGGTGACTGACGTGGTGCATACAAACACGGACCTGCGCGTGCGCTACCTACTCAAGGAGATTGACAATACTCAATTTTCAAATCTTATTATCCATAGAGATACGGCGCGTAAGAAGAAGAAGCTGTTCCATGACATTGTAGTCATGATTATACATACCACCACTGATATTATTAATATCATTCACACCCAGCTCACCCCACAACTTGCTACACAGGTGTATGAACAGATGGATGTACTTGACAAACTCAAGGATTACGCGAACGAACAGTTTAAGCGCGTGGGGATATTGTATAAGTGTAAGTTTCCGTACATTAATTCAAATTGGAACTTTGAGAGATTTGTGTAATAAATTAGAAATAGGATTTTAATATTTAAAAATGCTGAAACACTTTAAAAATTATTTGGTTAATTGTTTTTTGTAGAGAAATCCCAAACTAACATTTAGTTGGAGAAAGCAAGGCCACCCATACCCGACTGGATTCGCAGGACGTTGTAGTTCACGGCGAACATGTTGAGCGACGTGGCGGTGGTACCAGCCGACGTCTTGATGGCAACCTGCGCGTTGTCGATGCGGGAGAAGTTGCACGTGCCGGTGGGCTGGTGCTCCTCGGGCTTCAGGGCGAAGGAGTACGCGTACACACCGGGGCAAGGGGAACCGGAATGGTGCTGGAAGGGCTGCACCTGGTTGAAGTACTTACCCTTCTGCTCCTTGAAGCGGTCCTGGCCGTTGAGGACCAGCTTGAAGGTATCGATGGGACCCGCGGTCTCCTCGGTCCAGAGCGCACCACCGGCGCCACCAGCGAGGAGAAGGGGGGCGCCAGACTGGGACGTGGTCATGACCACGTTGGCGGTGGGGGCACCAGCGAGGACGTTGGAGGTGAGCACGGGCTGAGCGGAGGTGAAGTTCCAGAGGTTGGAGCGAGACACCGAACCCTGGTCGGCGCAGAAGATGAGCTCCTTGACGGGGTGGTTGTAGGACAGACGGATCTGCTTGGTACCCGAGGCGGCGGCGAGGGTATCCGTACCAGTGTGCTGGAGCTGCTCGATCAGGTACTCGTGACCCTTCTGGGCAAAGCGGCGGCGCTCCTCAGTGTCGAGGTACACGTAGTTACCCCACACCTTGAAGGTGGTGCCATCGGTGTACGAGGAGAACTCGGACGAGAGGTCAAAGTCAAGACGGACCTCGTGGTACTGGAGGGCGATCAGGGGCAGGGCCAGTCCCGGGTTGCGGTTGAAGAAGAAGATCAGGGGGAGGAAAATCGCACCGGCGGCGAGGTCACCGGGGGTGGTCATCTTACCCCACGTGGCCTTCTTGGACTCGTCCAGGTACAGCTCGGAGTACAGACGCCACCAGCGCTGGTAGTGCTTGTCGATGCGCTGACCACCGATGGACAGCTCGACATCCTTGATGGCACGCTCGGCGCAGAACATGGAATCATCGGCGGCACCGGTCACCTGGACGAGAGTATCCTTGGACACCATCTCGATGTACATGTCGGAGATGAGATCACCGTTGCGCGCGACGGTCACGGAGACGCGACCGTTGTTGGCGGCAGTACCGTTGACGGTCTGCTCGATGTTCTCCATAGCGAAGTTGGTGTGGCGGCGGTAAACCGCCTGGAAGAAAGTAACCTTGGGGTTACCGGTCAGGTAAACGTCCTGAGCACCGTAAGCGACCAGTTGCATGAGTCCACCCGCCATCGTTTGTTTTGTACTATATAGCAATATTTTTTTTCAGCGCGAAAAAACCCACACACTTTTTCCTTTGTATATTTAAAATGTCTGAGATTCAGCAGCAACCTGAAGAAATTGTTGAAGATGAAGTGGAGTCTGAGGAGGAAGAGATGTCCGACGAGGACATGGCAGAGTATGAGGGGGAGGAGGGGGACTACATCACGGTGGAGGCTCTCCTGAGTTCCACGCTCATGACCGAGGATGGTGACACGGTATGCTCTGCCCTGGTGAACATCGGTCGCCAGTTGGAAATGCAAAATAAGATCATGGTCAAACTTTTGACCACCCTCCAGAAGAGAGCTTAGAAAAATGGATCGTATACTATATAAAATGGCTGAGCCAACTCACTTCCTCGGTGATCAGGCGAACCATGATGAAGCCAACAGTGCCATGTGGGCTAACCAGATTCAAACATTTAATAATGAACAATTGATGCAATTCTTGAATCAATTGGAACATACTTGGAAAATAAACGAACGAAACAACAGTTACATATCTCAACGTATTGGATACGACAATTTTTTCTCAAAAGATGAACTCGCTGAAGATGGCTACCCCCAGACGGTGGACATCGAGAGGATCCATGGAAAGTTTGTACGCATGCGAGACCATCTCTGTGAGCTGTACCATCGAGCAGATAGCCTGAAGATGATGGATATGGAGGATGACAATGATATGAAACTTTCAGTTCGAGTAAACAGACTCATCGACCAAGTAGATGACGCCTGGCAGATTGTATTTCGCAACGCCCGCATCTCTGAACGAGTCAATAACCCCACGTATGTTCCAATCAACCCTGAATCTGACCCTTCTATTTTTAGGGTATCCACCATTTCAAAACCCGAAGAACTTTCCCCCTTTCAACAAGCCATCATGCAGACCCTGAAGTACTTGTATACCAATAACATCAAGAGGTACAAGGGTCAGTGTTGCACTGAAATTAAAACAGCTTCTGGGTGTTCCACTCGCGCCTGGAAACCTATGCAAAGTATTCAGGAGTTTGTATACAGTGTGGGAAAGAAGGAGGTGGAGTTTGACCTATGGAAGAACCTCACATCTAGGGGTACGGCACACAGGGATGTCATCACCCATTTGTCTAACTGTAAGGATATGCAATTCCCTGATATTGTGAAGAATCGCCATGTCTGGTCATTCACCAACGGTATCTTCGTGGGTAAGGAGTGGTCTGACCAGACTGGACTCTACAAGTCTGCGTTTTACACGTACGATTCCCCTGAGTTTAAGAATCTAGACCAGACTGTGGTGAGTTGCAAATATTTTGAACAAGAGTTTAAGGATTACGGTCATCTCGAAGATTGGTATGATATCCCGACCCCCTTTTTCCAATCCGTCCTGGACTACCAGGGTTTCGAGGAGGATGTAGCGAAGTGGGTGTACGTCATGGGTGGTCGACTGTGCTACGATGTCAACGACATGGATGGCTGGCAGGTTATCCCGTTCCTCAAGGGTGTTGCCCGTTCTGGTAAGTCTACCCTGATTACGAAGGTGTTCCGTAAGTTTTATGGCGCTGAGGATGTTCGTACGCTCTCCAACAACGTTGAGAAGAAGTTTGGTCTGTCCGCCATTTACGATTCGTACATGTTCATCGCACCCGAGGTGAAGAATGACCTGGCCCTGGAGCAGGCGGAGTTTCAGTCCATCGTGAGTGGTGAAGATGTGTCTATCGCCGTGAAGTGTGAAAAGGCCAAGTCCATCGAGTGGAAGACCCCAGGTATTCTGGGTGGTAACGAAGTCCCTCACTGGAAGGATAACTCTGGGAGTATTTTGCGTCGTATTCTCACGTTCAACTTTGGTAAGCAGGTGAAGGAGTCTGACACGACTCTTGATAAAAAGTTGGAACTGGAACTCGATGTCATTCTTCAGAAGTGTGTCAGGGCCTATCTCGAGTATTCACAAAAGTACGCCAACAAGGATGTATGGAACGTGGTACCCGAGTACTTCAAGACTGTTCAGAAACAGGTGGCGATGGTGACGAGTACCCTCGAGAACTTCCTGCAGTCACCGACGGTTGAACTGAACCCCAAGGCGTGTTGCCCCAGAGCGGAGTTTGTCTCCAAGTTTAACCAATACTGTACAGCGAACAACCTTGGGAAGCCCAAGTTCAACTATGACTTCTACGCGGGTCCCTTCAGTCAGCGTGACATCGTGGTGCGTCACCATACCATGGCGTACAAGGGGAGGATGGTGGCGAATCAGGAGTTTATTTTCGGTATCGATTTGATTGACTTTGACAATGAAGGATTTGGTACCGACCATTAAAATATTAACGAATAATAAATATGAATAAGAAAGGTGGTATGTTCAATGAGTTTTTAAACAGTAACAATAACGCTAACACTCCAGTGAATAAGAAAATGAGTATAGATATCACGAGGCATCTCACGAACGATGAGCGTATAGAGTTGAAGAAGGATCTTAATAACGGAAAAAATATCAACAAAAAAATGGAGGAAATGTTGAAGCGTAAGTGGAATAGCACCAACATAAGTTCCCTGAAAGTGTCCCCTCTCAAGTTAGGTTTTTTCAACGCTATAGTGAACGAAAAGTTTGACAAAAAAGAACGAATTGATTTAGTGCCTATATTTAATAAAAAACCTCACACGCGCAAGGCTATTCCTAAAACAACTTTAGAAATTGAAATAAAAAGTATCAAATTATATTTTGGGAGATTTAAAGTGGGTGCCGAGCATTCTTTAACTGGAAAGTTTGGAGAAGTGGATCCGAAGAAGAAATATTTCATGGCTCAGATTGCCGCTCATGTCTATGATGGGAAAGCTAACCAGGGTATAACTTTCAGGGTATACAGGAACGGGAAGATTCATTTCTCTGGAGGTATTTTAAATAATAATATTAAACAGCCCGAACAAATTCGAAAGTACATCGTGGACAACTTCACGAAGGGGGAGGCTTTTCTGTACACCCCTATAGTGTACAACAACACCGTAGGACAGTACAATATGAACGGCGCCGTCAGTCTTTCGGGTGTTGCACAGGCTTTTCGTATAACGGGAAAGGTGGATTATGAACCCGAATTGCGAGCTGCTCTTCGTATGCAATACTCTGGAACGTCGTACCAGTTATTTAGTTCTGGTGTTGTACAAATCCTGGGTGTGCGCGACGAAAAAGACATGCTTCGTGGTTACGAGAGTGGTAAAGAGCTCGCCGAACAGTTAGTCGTCATGGGTTTCTTACGTCCATCTACCATGAACACAAAGAGTATTGTGAAAAAGAAAGAGAAAAAGGTTGTCGCGACCAATAAGAGTACCGCTGATGTCATGTACAACATGAAAAAGAATGTCATTAAGATTGGTAAGAAATCTTGTGTGAGGTTCCCCAAGCCCGAGCTCGTGGCGGCGGCCAAGAAAATAGGTGTGGTGAACATCAAGGGAACCACCACAAAAGAGAAGATTTGTCAGATGATTAAGGAGCGCGTCTTTGGTTCCTTCATGGTTGATAATAAACCATGCTTGGGGTACACTAAAGCTCAAATTGTCCCCTTGGCCATCACGAAGGGTGTGACCGTCTCTGATAACGACACTGTCAAGAGCATATGTGAAAAGCTCCAAAAGCCCTCCACCCCCCCGAAGATGAAAAAAGCTGTCATTGCCAAAGAGAAGACCGATGCGAAGGTGGTTGGTGTCATGGAGAAACGTCGTTTGACCAATAGTGCCATAAAAAGCAACCTGAACACCCTCTACGGTAAGAAGTGGATGAACACCTACAGGGGTGTGATGCCTTCACTGAATGAGAACGTCGCGGCGATTAAGAAGCGCATAGATGTTTTGGAACTCAAGAAGAATAAGAAGGGTCTCCCCTTCAAAAGAGATGTGGACGCCTTGAAAAAATCTACCGTCCGTGAGTGGAAGTTGATGCGAAAGAAGATGTTGAATAATAAACTGAACAATCTTAATAACAATTTTGCTAATGAACTAGAGAATCTACTCAACGTGGAGAGTGTCAAGAAGAAGTCGCCTAAAAAGAAATTCCTTAAGGGTACTAAAGTGGAAGAACTCTAAAAAAATCGACAATCATATATTAGACGACACTTTTATCTTATAAATGTACTCATGTAAAGAGAAACCCCTAAAAATAATAAATGTAAGATGGAGAATCCACGAGATGTATTTTTACACCACGCACGAAGTAAACGAGGATTCAATGTAGATGAGATACACGCGTCTGCGCATGTTCGCGAATCTTTGGTGGAAGCTATGTTCTACACTATAGTAGACTATATAGACCATGAAAGAAACACTGATGAAAATGGTGTCGGGAAACTAGAGAGATTGTACTCGTATCCAATAGATTTTTTAAAAGTCGAAGACCCTTACGAATGGTTAGAGGAAAATAGACCGAGTGATGATATCGGTCTCATCGTGTACATTTATGATAACATATATGATATGACACCTGGTAAGCATAGACGGTCACTCCTGTACATCATTAACATGTTAAATTTCGATTTATAAGTTTTTGGGGTTCTGCAACCTGTTTGAGGTGTGACGCGTGGTAGGAAAAGTCATAGCCCAGAAAACTTTCTTTCATTTCGTTGGACACAGTGAAGGCTTCGTGAACTCTGGGGTTCCCCGAACACACGGAGGTTTGTTCAATTTTGAGGAGTCTATCTTCCAACATGAGAAAGAGTTTGAGAGAATCGGGACCCATACCATCTTCACGCATCTTTTCAAACATGCGTTTGGATTCACCTCGAGAGAGATGAAAGTGAGATGTCTTGTAGCCTAGGATTCCCACCTCTTCCATTCCTTGGTTCCACGTGTGCCACACGATGAACAGCATAATTGCCGCGAGTATGATAATCATTTATTAGTACCCAATAAAATAAATAGGTCCTTGATTTTATGAATTGTGTTAAACATGTCATCCTTCGTCAGCACACGGGTAGGGTCTATAATTTCAAATTCAATTTGATACACCATGGGGTCCTCTGCATCCATGTCATGCGAATCACCCACACAAATAGTCATATCAATCGAGAGATTTTTACGAATAAAAGAGACACGTTTCTTTGTCTTTTTCTTATCCATGTCTCGATTGGTATCTTCTGGGAGAGGAATCTCTTTGGATACACTGAATCTCACATCGTAGGGGGTTCCCTTCATCTTTTTGAAATCTTCATTCTTAACACGTTCTTTGCGCACGATAACCTCTGTACCCGTAGCTTCATCCACAGATATCCGTGTTCCATCAGTCTCTCTGTAAAACACCTCGTGTTCAGTGCCGATAACCTTTTCCCACCCAGTGTATTTCTGGAGGCCTAGAATGACCCTATCGAAAGTTGCCTTTCCCACGTTCGTGTCAAACATTTTACCGTTAAACTTTCCTAGGCGCATCTCGAGTTCCACGTGTGGGTCATTTTTATGCTTTTGCACGAGAGGAAAGATCTTGTCACAAAGTTTATGGACTTCCATTTTCAATATGAAATTGCGTGAAACCTCTAAATAACTTAGGTTGATTTTAAATAGCATGCATGGGTTTTATAATAACGGGAACACATGTTATTTCAACACAGCCATACAATGTATGTTACGTATACACAAATTCTCAGAGCACATCCTCCACAGGCCCTACTGTGGGGACTGTACCTTCACCAACAACTACACCGAACTCGTCAGAGTCTACTTCAGGAACGACAAATGTTTGAAGATAAATATTGAACCACTTTTAAAATCATTTCAGGAAAAGTTTCCTCGGTTCAAGGCTCGACAACCCCATGATACCCAAGATGCTCTCTTTTGTATTATAGATATTCTTGAAGTCACGTACCCATACTTAAAGGAACTTGTATACGGTGAAAAGGAACAGCGAACCGTATACCCATCGGGTTCTAAATCTGAAAAGGTACCTTTCAGTATGCTTCTGTTACATAGTGAAGATGGAAAGTCTGTAGGTGAGCTCGTGGGGGCGTCTGAAAAATGGGACACCCTCACCGACTATGTGGATGATGTGGGTAAGAAACATCACGTGGCTACGACGCGTACGAGTATAACGAGGTACCCCCCAATTTTATTTGTTTCTTTTGATAAAAAGGTTCGAGTCGCTGCTGAAGATATATTTGAAAAATATGAAGTGTGTGGAAGTATCATCCATGTTGGAAGTCAATCTGGTGGTCATTACATGTCTATGATTAAACTAGATGCTACATGGTTCGCACAAGACGATGATACAGTTTCTCTCATAGATTTCCCAAAACTTCACGACCACCACGTACTCATGTACAGTTTAAAAAATCCTCCATCTTAATATCCTCCTTAATGTTCACGAGGGTTCTGTAGAAGGTTCGGCGGCCGTTGGGGTACGTCTTGTCTCGGCGGCGCATGAGGGGCTTCCACCACATGGGTTCATCTTGAAACATGTATTGACACTCAACGATGGCATCCTCCTCCACCCACGGTTCGTTAGGAATCTGATGCGGTTTGAGTTCAGATTCAAACACGAGCTTCCCCCTCTCCTGAACGTACAAGCGCCATAGGTTCCCCTTCTTCTTCATCTGAAAGTCGATGGTATTCTTCTCCCTCGGTTTCCACTTGAACATCGTCTCGTGTGTACCAATTTTCACCCACGTTTTGACTGGAGTAAAGATGAGTCCATCAATCTTTTGTGTAACCGTGGGGAGATACTCACTCATGAATGTTTTGAAATCGGTGAGGAGGTGAAATGTTTTCAGTTGTATCTTGATGGGGTCGTATTTGAGGACAGTCAATAATTTTTTCATTTCCTCGATATGTTTCAATCTACTGAGAAAGTCGTATTGTCCGACCACTGTTCCACACACCATGAGGGCGTCGTACACCATAAAAATCTCATTTTCATATAGCTCCCCATCGAGTATACTTCCACTCCCCTCATACACGGATTTCCTAAAGTTCAAGGGACATAGGAACATGTCGAGGGCACGGTTGAGCAACACACACACCTTTTTATTTTCAAACATGAAGGCGAGGAGCATGCATCTGACACCATCAGTTTTTTCACATACCAAATAGGGTTGAGACCGGAGAATATCAAAGTGACGAAACTCAATAGACACGGGTTGGCACCCCGGAAAGATACCCTTGGTCCCCCAATGATGTTCCATGAAACCTATCGCATATTTGTAAAGGGGTTCTTCCCGGTTTACAGATAGACGTTGCATTATATTTGAAGTTTTCCTTTTATTCTTTAAGTCGCTTTAACTCCACTAGAGTTTACGATGTTTCCGATACACTCGTGAGAGTATGTTTGGATAAGTTTTGCAGCTGTGAATGCCACAATGCGAACCCCGTGTTCTTTGAATTTACAAAACATGACATCCAACTTAGGATGGATTTTGTACGTCCCGGTACGCTTGTCTTTGACTTGCTTGATGACATTTTTACACATGAGTACCCACGACTTGGCTCCAGTTGTTTTGACGGTATAAATATTATCAACCACCTTTGCAATGACCTCAGTGTCGAAATCAAGACCCATCTGTTCGATTGGTTCGGTAGATTCTGATAGAACCTTCTCTTTGAACATAGTCCAATTGATACCCTCCTTGACACCGGGGAAGACCACCACACCGTATCCATCATTTTTATTAATGACCATTTTCATAGACTCATCATCCACATGAATACCAAAATCGATGAAAAATATTCTATCGTGCGTCTTCATAAACGTATGAATGGTGTCAGACTTTTCAAAAGGTTCATCATTCACGAAAACCACTTCATTTTGAATGGCACCACTCTGAATACAGAGAATGTTAAACCTGAGGATAGTGTGAAGAGTCTTCACATGACAAGACCTCCCTCGCGTGACGATGATTGTAGCTATTTTCATGTTTATTGTTTTTAGCTCCTAAGCCTTAAGCCTGTGATTAAGACACCCAGTGAATGGAAGATTTCCGACGTGTCCTAGTGTCGTATTACAATCTGCGTAAATCTTCCCACCCATTTGCTGCCAACGCCTACAGAATGCGTAATCCTCCGAGAGGTACCGCCTATTATCAGGGTCAATCATACAATCGAATAGTGCGCAGTACTCATCAAAATCCCTGTTCTGATGGTCATTCTTACATGTGAGGGTGGGTCCGTAATGTTCGTGCATCCTAGTGAGAGCATCTCGGCTTATCATCATGAACCCCGTAGGACCATCGAGAACTTCAACAAACCCATTAACAACTGAACGCTTTTGAGCCCCGATATTCACCACGAGACTCGATGAAAGCATACCCATGTCTCTTTCATCTTTATTCTTAACAGCCTCTTTGGCTTGGTCCCACATGACAACCTTCTTAGGGTACACGGCAACAGAGACATCGTGACCAGACTTAAGAAGGCGCACGACACCTTCGGGATCGAAATCTACATCGGCATCTATAAACATGAAGTGGTCGCAGTCGCTCTTTTGCATAAATCTTCCTATGGATACGTTTCGCGCGCGGTGGACGAGAGACTCATTTTCAGTAGTGTCAATCATGAGTTGAACACCCTCCTTCATGAGACGGATTTGAAGTTTAATGAGACCTTGCATGTATCGCTCGAGGCACAAGCCTCCATAACACGGGGTGCTTAGAAATAATTTAGACATTATTTATAATTTCTATTACACTTTTACCTCTAAGTGACGTTTGGCTATCACGACTATTTTGTTCAAGGTCGGTACAGACACGGAACATTTTTCACATAATTCAGTCTTGGTGAGTTTCTTACCCATCACTAGAAATATGATGGCTGTCGCCACACTGTTGGGAGACTTGCTCATCAGGTCTACACACTCCTCCAAATCTGAACACATTTTATTACATTTAAATCTTTCATCCCTAGAAACTTCGAAAGAGTTGAGAAGTCTCTGCATGACGTTGAATGGTTTCGTCACAAAGTTTTTATCAGTCTTTTCCTCCTTGATGGTATCTGTGAAAATCTGAGTTGTACGACTGAGGTCCTTGCATTGAATGCCAAACATTTCAGCGATCTCCTTGGTAGTACGAGGAATCTGCGCGAGGCGACAAGCATACAGGACACAATTAGCCTTGATACCAGAACGAACCGCCCCTCGGGTCAGCTTTCCCTCGTTGAATTTTTTGTACATGGTCTTTGCATCTTTGAGAACAGTCTCTGGTAATTTATGACACGCCTCATCGATATCCTTGTAGGCGTGAAAGAGTGACCGGTCCTTGTGGTTCATAGAGTTGTGAAAGTTAATCTTCGCCATACGCTTCGTCTCATAGCTCGAAGAATATTTAGTCGCGATGACAGTTCCCTTCCCCCACGCAGCCGAAAAGAGTTCGTGATTCGCAGTGGGGATGGCACATCTCGCAGGGTCTGAAGCTCTCCCATCGTCTGTGACACCACTCGTCCATTCAGCACTTTCATCGATGTATACAGAATCAATAGTTCCACATTCTGTACACACCATCCCCTCCCTGGTAAGAATCTTATCCCCCGAGCAATACATGCATAGTCGATTATCCACTGGCTTTGTGGTTGGTTTGTAAAGTATACGGTCCAAATCGGACCAAATAGTAGCCAGTGTTTCAGTGTTCATTGTTTTTTGAAAATGTTTTTTACATATACTTTTTCCGCACTTAGGTTAAAAATTTACATTGTCCATGTGGATTCTCGCACGAGCTTCTATGTCATCAACAACATGTTTAAAACCCAAAGACCCCTCACTCGGCGGCCTCCATTGTCTCCACATACTATCAACAATCTCGTAGTCGTCGGGGAGGCCCAAGGGACCATCTATTTCACTGTCAGACACCACAAAACCCTTGAGGTCACTCCCACTGTCGTCAGAATCGTCATAAAAAGTACTCTCATCCTCCCCTGAATCCATCTCACCTTTTAGGACGTAGCGCTCGTCAGAGATGTGTTCGAAAACCGTCTCACCGTCTGGATAATGCTCACAGATGCTCTCTCCCCTGATGATGTTGGTCTCTGATTCGAGCGTGTATACCCTGGTACCTTTATAGGTTAGGGATGTCTCTTCAAAATAATGCAACTCTATATAGTCACCACGGTTATTCAAAACCTTCGCGAATAACTCGTCTTCCACGTCATCGATAACGACGACGACTTTCAGCAAATCCCCAGGCTGAACTTCTAGTAATTGGATCATATCTAAAGAATTCAGACAAAAATATTTATAGCTATTAACACACACTATGGGTATCGAAATTCTTTCTAAAATAGATTGTAAATACTGTGACCACGCTGAAGATTTATGTAAGAAGATGAATCTGGAATATATACGGGTATACACGGGTAAAGATGAATTGAAAAAACGATGTGGACCCGGGGGGTCGGTGTACCCCCAAGTGTTTGTGAACGACGTGTACATAGGAGATTATTTCTCTTTTCAAGATTTTGTTGAAGAATCAGAACCCATGCTTCTCCCCACCATGAATAGGTTTACTGTGTTTCCCATCGAGCATGAGAACCTGTGGGCACTTTACAAAAAGGCGCAGATGTCCAACTGGACCGCTGAAGAGATTGATGTTTCCACCGATATGGAAGATTGGAAATCCCTGAGTGATAATGAACGTCATTTCATAAAATATATTTTGGCGTTTTTCGCTGGTTCAGATGGAATTGTTTTCGAAAATATTAATAATAATTTCGCGGATGAAGTGCAGCTCACTGAGGCTCGTTCGTTCTACGCGTACCAGTGTCATAACGAGATGGTCCACGGGGAAACGTATAGTAAACTCATCGACAAATATATTCGTGATACTGCGGAGAAGAAGTCGTTATTTGAAGCAATCATGACAATTTCATCAATCAAAGAAAAGGCGAATTGGGCTATGAAGTGGTTTGATAAGTCTCGACCCTTCGCGGAGAGGCTCTTGGCTTTCGCTTGTGTCGAAGGTATATTTTTCTCCGGAAGTTTCTGTGCCATCTTCTGGTTGAAGAAGCGTGGTCTTCTCCCGGGTCTCTGTTTCAGTAATGAACTCATCAGTCGTGACGAGGGGTTGCACCTGGAGTTTGCGATAGAACTCTTCAAACTTCTGAAACATAAACCCTCCCAAGAAATTGTGCACAGTGTCGTGAGAGAAGCGGTGGCTATAGAAAAGTCATTCATCCTGGAGGCACTCCCATGTAGTCTTATAGGTATGAACTCTGAAAAGATGTCTGAATATATCGAATACGTGTCTGATAGGTTACTCAAGCAAGCGGGGTTCGATAAAATCTGGAACACTCAAAATCCCTTTGATTTTATGGAAAACATTTCCCTTGATGGAAAGACTAATTTTTTTGAAAAGCGAGTGGGGGACTATGGAAAGATTGACGACTCCACGAGTGTCACTTTCGACGAAGAGTTTTAGGGGGTGATGACCACGTTGCTACCATCCGTGCATGCGCATGTCACGGCGGTTTTGGAACTTTTCTTTATAAGAGCGGGGGCGTCCATGTCAGCGTTGATATCCATGGGTGCGAACATGCTTCCACTGTCGAACATGTCGTAGGACTTCTCATTCATACCGGGTTGGGGGAGGGGCGTGTCGACCATGGCAGGGGCGGGACCGACCATAGCGGGGTCCATCTTCATGGGTCCGGGTCCCGTGGGCATCTCCACTGAGGCTGCCTCGGGCTCGTAGGGCGCGTAGGATTCGCGCTTTATATTCATCATTCCCCATGTGATTAACATGAAAACAATCGTGTGGAGAATGAGTCCAGCTGTAGTAGGACACCCGTTGGGTCCTGAAACCCAAGAACCCAGAATGGACCGCATGAGACGGAACGTGTCGGGGTTGGCGACGATGAAGAATAAAAGAGCCGACAGTAAAGATATGGTGAACTTCTGTTCCTGCTTCTTGCCGTTGCACCCGCATCCACAATCTTTGAAAAGACCCATTTTGTATACTCTATTCTGAGAAAAAAAACTTACTTAAAGTCACCTCGCCAATAGAATATATAACAAGTACCATGGCTAACATCATTCAGCGTTACGAGCAATTTGACTCTTCCACCGTCGTTCTCTCCAAGATGAAGAAGAACAAGAATGGGGGTAAGACTGTATACATTAACGCACAAGGCAACAAGAAGCTGTACCTTCAGCTTCCTTTCATGCGATCCCCTTTTGGCCTGAGTGCATTCACTGACGAGGCAACCAACAAAACTTCTTATTCACTGGATCTTTCTTTTGACAAGGACAACGAAGCAGCCACCGACCTCATGGAGAAGCTCTCCGCCCTCGACGCTAAGATTGTTGAGACTGTCGCCGCGAACTCCAAGGAGTGGCTCGGTAAGCCTTACAACATCGAGGTCATCAAAGAGGCGCTATACAAGCCCCTCATTCGCCCTGGTAAGGATGACTACGCATCTACTATCAAGCTCAAGCTCATGACGAAGCCCACTGGTGAGTTCATGGCTGAGGCCTACAACTCTGCGCAACAGAGCATTCCTGTCGATAGCATCGAGAAGGGACAGAAGTGTATGTGCATCGTCGATTTCAACCAGATTTGGTTCATCGATAACAAGTTCGGTGTGAGTGTCCGAGTTTCACAGGTTCTGTGTGAGCAGTCCACGAAACTTCCCTCGTTCGCCTTTCAGGGTGTGACGCAGCAAGCTGCTGGAGAGGAGGAGGAGGAGGAGGTTGGCGAGGTTGACGAATAAAATATTAGCATATAGTATATGGGAAAAAAGACGATTATTAGTCACGTGAGAGAAATAATCACTAGTAAATCTTGTAATCCGAAGAATAGTTTTAAAAAGTACAACGAAGTTGGTGCGGGGGAGTACGGGAAAGTGTACAAGGCCTGTATAAACGACAAGTGTTTGAATAAAATTGCAGTGAAGAACTCGTCGGAGAATATGTCTGCAGAGTTTCTCATCTCTAGAAAACTTGAAAAACTGGGGGTACCCGTCGTCTATGGGTATGAGAAGTGTTCTAATAGGGATTTACTATTCTCTGAATTTATAAACGGTGTGACACTCAAGAGTTTCCTAGAAAAGAAGAAACAAAAAGTGAAAGGTGATGAATTGAAATCTATAATCATTCAAGTGTTGTATATTTTATATACGATTCATAAAGAGCATCCGTCCTTTCGTCATCACGATTTACATTTAGATAATATAATGATAATGAGAAAACGTAACGACACCAAAAAGGAAATCAAAGTTGGTGATAAAACTATTGCATTCGATGACGCTAAATTGGAAGTGAAAATAATGGATTTTGGGTTGGCCACAATGCGGGGTACAATTAACCCCATCATTAGAAAGTCTTCAACGTTTAAAAATAACTATGGTATTTTTCCGGAATCTGATGTTCTCTATGACGTGCATTTATTCATGAATTCTTTATATGTTTCGAAGGGAGCTATTGGAGCTAAGAAGTATATTGAAAGTTTCTTTAAGTCCAAGTATCTAGAGAAAACATCTAGTGTTGTGAATGAATTCAGACTTCGTTCAGACGTGAAACATGAATTACCCACGTACGAGGAGATATTCAAGCATTCTTATTTTTCAAAGCCTGAAAACTCTGTCAAGGTGTTTATTAATAAGTTACCTGCTCCGGTCAAGATGCCATTAAAAAAAGTAAAATCTCCCGTTAACCAGGAAAAGGCTAAACAGAAAGCTATGAATATTCTCAAGAAAATGGCTAACGCTAAGAAGGCGCCCATCAAGGCACCTAAGAAGGCACCTATAAAAAAACCCACACTTATGAAGCCCCCCACAAAACCCATGATGATGAGGGGTTCGCCGAAATAAAAATATGTATATATATTAAACAATGATTGCTGCTATTTTACTTTTCATAATCGATTTAATGATTCTCATGAAGACTGGTGAGATGAAGAAGGTGGTGGTGGTGGGTGCCCCTGGTAAAAAGGATTGGACTGTCTACGGGACCATGGGGTGTGGGTGGACTCGTAAGCAGCTGGAACATATGGAAAGTAAGGGTGTCTCTCATACCTTTGTTGATTGCGACAAGGGCGAATGCCCTGGTATGGACGCTTTCCCTACCCTCGTCCATAAAGACGGTGAAAAGATTGTGGGATTCAAAGAGGTTTAAATACCACGAATCACAGCGAGAGAGACGGAGAGGAGGAACGCGTCGAGGAACGTGGTGATGGGCTTGAGCACGGTGATGTGCTTGACCAGAGAGTTGTTCCACGTGAAGCGGAGAACAAACGTAGACACGAGAATGACGAGCACGAAGAGAAGAATCTCAGTGAGTGCGTCGATAGGGCGACGGGTCTTAATAACTTCCTTTAACATTTATTACATACGGACATTTTTTTCCTGATGTAATATAATGAAATCACCCCCGACAAACGGTTCTGAGAAGTTGTACACCCTTAAAAGATGGAACGGTAAAGTTGGTATAAATAATAACAACTGTTACGCGTACGCTGTCAACGACTTTAAGGATTATCGCCAGTGGAAAGCACAGCCTGGTGAAAGGGTGAATATTAAAGACAACGGTCCCTACGACACGTGCAAGCGGCTGAATAAGTCCGTGGTAGCTGATAATCCTAAGAAAGTATACGCCACCAAGGCTACGACAAAATGCAAACCCGGGTTTTATAAAATTATGATGGTTATATCTAAATGTAAAAATAATGATTATCTCTGTCAAGGAGATTTTCATTTTTACAAGCAGCATAGTAAGACGGAGTATAAAGTGAAGAGGGAGGACACCCATGAGAGTATCGCTGCGTTCTTCAAGGTGCCAGTCTTACGTATAAAGAGGGCCGCCAAGATTTTGAAGCCTGGAAAGATTATACTATTCAAATGCGACTTCTTTAGTCATAAACGTGGGTGGGCTTCGGGACCCCTGATAACCGGTGCCAAAGGCAAACTCATCAAGGACCCCCGTAATATTTCACGGGATTATCCTGGCCTGAATTACGACACCTATTGCAGTTCATTCTGCGTCAAGAATAAGGGCGTCAAAGTCGGACATACTCACCCCAAAATCCGTCAGAAGGCTATCTAGGTCCACAATGTTTTGAACTTCGAAAAATACATCGAGAGCTTCTAGAGCGATTTCATTATTATAGACATTCAAAGTATTAGATGTTTGACTAGACATGTTATGAACAATCACCTGTACTTTATACTTTGAACCGTCGAAAATCTTTCGACATACTGGGCACGTATTCTTACCCTGCTGTTTCCAGTGGTCTATACAGTGAGAGTGAAAAAGATGCCCACATCTAATGGGGGTATTACTTCTCGTCTCTCTCACTGCACTGAGACATATAGCACATGTTGCCATCCCTATCCCACGGGTTGATATTTATTTTTACATTTTAACTCAGTATATACCGGACAGGTTGAGTGTAGTGTCGCACATACCACACAGGTCCTTATCGTCAGTGGGGGGCTTAAGCATCTCAGGCCCCTTCTCTTGAAGAAGTTTGCGGAAAGAATAGTTGTCCTCATACTTGATCCCATTTTGGGTCATGAGGAAATCGTTATATAACATAGATGAGTTGTTGATTGTGAAACACCGACCGTCGGCCATTCCAAGGCGTTGAGACATTTATATTACAATCAGAAAAAAATTTGTCTATTTATAATTGTTTGCGACCAAGATTTAAATCCTAATGATTGAAGCTTTTCTACTGCATCCACTATCTTGTACCCTGAAAAGATTTCAAAAGTGTCTACGATTTCCGTTTTGGATACCCTAATTCCTGGGCAATCGTTGATGTGGTGGTTGATGATATTATAGGCGAATACAATCTCCTTGAGGGTCTCGGCTCCGGTGATGATTATTTTCCCGGTGCTAAAAATGCTTGTGGTAATCTCCTTCATGTCCTCCGCTGGCTTGAACTTCACCTTCACTGCAGAGTATCGGTCGGGTTCGAAAGACACTTTGAACACGTCAGAGTATTTTTCAAAATGGTCAGCGGTTTTCATGAGGTTAATGTTATAGTTGAGACTAAAGTTAGAGTTTATCATCACAACACGGAAAGAATCCACTGGGGGTACCACATCGGGGTCAAAAAGTCTGAGAATGTATTCAAGGCTGGTGATGACATGTTTACAGTTGATGATATCGTTGCACCCAGCCACTTGGATACTCCCATTTGGGAAAATCTTGATAGACTTGGTACTGTAACAATCTTCGTATGTCAATGTGATTTGGTTGTAAAAGGTTGTGGGTTTTAAAGACCAAGTGATACCCTTGGATTTCAAAGTGTTTTTGTGCAAGGTGAGTGAAGATGCTTCAAAGGCGGTACGCATTTTGTTGATGTCGACAGGTTTCGAAAAGGATGATACCATTGTGATGGTCGTGAGCTTTATCCACGATGGTCGGATATCATCAGGTAAGTTTTTTCGAAACTCATCGAGAGTCAGGAGGTAAGAGAATGTGTTGTTGGATATGGAGGAGTACATTTTTGTATAATAACTTTTTGAAAGTTGTCCTCGACTTAGGCTTAAAATATTCATTCTAAGAAAGTGTAAGATGCCGTGTCAAAGGTGTAAGAAAAAGTGTGGTGTGCCCATAGACTGTAAGTATTGTACAGGGTCTTTCTGCCCCAGTTGTACTCACCTCGAACGCCACGAATGTCCAGGTATAGAAAAAAAAATCAGACAAGATTTAACCAGTTTAGAGAAGAAAGTGGAGTATATACCAGAGAACAAATATGCCTTCCTTCGTTAAAGAAGCCCATGTTTTTCATGACAAGCTTACCAACAAGCAGTGTGTCGAACTCAAATACACGCGATATATCGAAGGTCAAGGGTATTGTGACTTTGCTGAGTGTTTCGTCGCTGGACCCATCGGGGGCTGGTGTGACATCACGTCTTCTCGGGAGTGTATGAGGTATGAACAGTTTCTGGATACCATGGTGGAAAAGACTATCGAAACCAGGAGGGTCATGGCATTGATAGAATTGGAAAATGTACTTTGTGAGAACAAAAACATTTATTCACTTTTGCGTGTTATGAATTGCGTGAAGATTCTGGATCCCACATTTATACCACCCTTCATTAACACCAAGTGCTCGTGGCAGAAGAAATTGGTCAAGAGCATGTGTAACCGCACTCTTCCCCATGTCATTGAGAATTGTACTAACGAAAAACGTCTCGATACGTTTTTCATTGTAATGCGATTAATAGAATCAGAAATATAATAAACATCATCGGGATAGTTAAACCACACGTCTTTTCAACAACCTTTTCAACCTTTTCAACATTCTTAAATAACATCGTAAAACCTCTATCTATATTTCTCCCGGGTAGAAGAGGTCTAGATAAAGGACAGTTGGGTTTGGTCGGTCTACACATGTCAGTCGTTCGGTCACCAGCCGTGATACCATACTCACACATAGGACTCTTTTCATCATCAGGGAACTTTTTTTCCTGGACAGGGAGGGGGAACGTATCAAACTCCTGGGGTTTCCTACTCGCGCCTGGTAATGAAAAATCGGCCATCACGTAGGGGTTGAAATCATTGATAGTGTTGGTATCACTGAGCATATGCCTACTCATCGTATATCATTATGATATATATTTTTTGTGTTGCATCTTTTGTCCATGCTTCGTCCACATGTCATCCAAATCGACGTTTAGCATATGTGCTAATTGAAAAAGATAACTGAAAACATCACCCATCTCCATCGTGATATCTACACCACGGTCCTTTTTCAAGTTTGTTTTTTTAAATGTTCGCTTGTATTGTCTAATGGCTGACGCGAGTTCTCCAAACTCCTCTGTAAGTAAAAGCCACACCGTGTTTATCTCAGCTTTATCCCAACCCTTAGATTTACAAATCTTTTCCGTCTCTGTCTTGTAATAATTAAGCGACGCCATCTTATTATATAAATACCTGTAACCTTTATACCCCTATCTTTGCGTCTACAGGTATTTTCGTACCATAAGTACTGGTGTTAGCAGGAGCCTCTGGAGGGACCGCCATAGTATCAATATCACGCATGTACCCCATGAACTGAGCGACACCGGATTGAATCTGACTGATAGCTGTCTTGATGACCATGGTGTTCATAAATTTCACCTGTTCATTCACAGCGACAGCGTGATTACCAGCGTTGTTGATGAACACTACTCGCATGATGCTGAAGAGGTCATCTTTATTTTGGTAGTCGATGGATACCCCAGTATCATTCTTAAACTGTTGGCGAATGGCACGCTGGAGAAGGTTGGTGTTAAACTCTGAGAAGAACAAGGTGTTCAGGGGAGTGGGGGTCTGCTTGATGGAATTCAGGTGAAGAGGTTCACACATTTAATATAATCCAGGAAAAAAACTATGTGTAAATTATAAATGATTGCTACTGCTGATTTCGATGAAGCTTATGGTACCAAGGCGTGTAATTATGAACGCCCCATCTGCCAGGCGCCCGAATGTTTCATCGCGTCTTACGCTCCCGTGTCCAAGCCTGGGGAAGAAGGCCCTTTCAACGTGAACACGTATTTCCTCCAGCCTAACAGGTACGCTGAGACGGTTGGCCCCGTTCCTGTGCGAAGTGTGGATTTTAAATGTTAATTAAAAACTAGAATTGTAATAGTATTATAAGTACCATGAGGGTTATTAAACGGTCCGGTCGTGTTGAAGACGTAAAGTTTGACAAAGTCACCAACAGGATCTCCAAATTGCGCTATGCATTATCAGAACAGGTCGATGCATCCATGATTGCTAAACAGGTGTTCTCTTCTATGTATGATAACATCACCACCCATGAAATCGACACCCTCTCTGCAGAAATTTGTATCGGTATGATTACCAGTGACCCTGATTATGAAATCCTATCGACCCGTATCGTCGCGAGTAACATCCAGAAGACGGCCCCCAAAAAGTTCTCAGATGCCATGGATATCCTGTATTACTCTGGTATCGTCACAGAAGAAGTGAAACGTATGTCTTTTCTAGTCGACGATGTTATCGACCCTGAGAGAGATTTCCTTTTTGGATATTTTGGTATCAAGACACTGGAAAAGGGGTACCTCATGAAGGTCAAAGATGTCGTAGTAGAGACCCCACAATATTTGTACATGCGTGTGGCCCTGGGTATTCATGGTGCTGATATTGAAGCTGCGACCGAAACGTATCATGCTATGTCTAACGGCGCGTGCATTCACGCCACACCCACACTGTTCAATGCGGGTACCCATAGGCCACAAATGTCATCATGCTTCTTGGTTTCAAATAAGGAAGACAGTATCGATGGGATTTATGATACCCTCAAGGAGTGTGCACAAATTAGTAAGTGGGCGGGGGGTATAGGTCTGCACATCCACGATGTCCGAGCGAATAACTCAATCATCAAAGGTACAAATGGTCAGTCTGATGGTATCATCCCCATGATGCGTGTGTACAATGCGACAGCGCGCTACGTCAACCAAGCTGGGCGCCGCAAAGGTTCGATCGCCATGTATATCGAACCCTGGCACGCAGATATCATGGACTTCCTCGAAATCCGCCTGAATCAGGGGGATGAAGAGGCGCGATGCCGAGACCTTTTCTCAGCCCTATGGATTCCAGACCTTTTCATGAAGCGCGTTGAATCTGGGGGCACCTGGTCCCTCTTCTGTCCCAACAAGGCTCGTGGCCTCTCCGATGTGTACGGAGACGAGTTTGAGGCGCTTTATGAAAAGTATGAAAAGGAAGGTCTCGCTGACGCCACTGTCCCTGCCCTCGATATTTGGAAGTCCATCATCAAATCTCAGAGTGAAACGGGTACCCCTTACATGCTCTACAAGGATGCATGCAACAAAAAATCAAATCAAAAAAATCTAGGCACCATCAAGAGTTCAAACCTGTGTTCGGAAATCGTGGAGTATTCAAACGCAGAGGAGACTGCGGTGTGCAACCTCTCTTCCATCGCCCTCCCAACGTTCGTGGACAAAGAGACAAAGACATTCAATCATAAGAAATTGCATGCCATCACAAAAATGATCACAAAGAACCTGAACAAGGTCATAGACCGTAACTTTTACCCCACGGAGTCTGCGAAGCGTTCAAACATGCGTCACAGACCCATCGGTATCGGGGTTCAAGGTCTCGCCGATGTGTTCATCATGTGTGGACTCCCCTTCGACTCTGAAAAGTCTCGTGACCTCAACGCGCACATCTTTGAGACCATGTACCACGCGGGTCTTGAGGCGAGTTGTGAACTGGCGGAAATTGATGGGGCCTACGAAACCTTCGCGGGGTCCCCAGCCAGTCAGGGTATCCTCCAGTTTGACATGTGGGACCGCACGCCTCGATTCAGTGGGTTGTATGATTGGGAAGCCACGCGGACCCGTGTCAAGAAGGGTATCCGTAACAGTCTCCTACTGGCTCCCATGCCTACCGCGAGTACATCACAGATTTTGGGTAACAATGAATGCTTCGAGCCGTACACGACAAACATTTACCTCCGTAGAACTTTGGCTGGAGAGTTTGTGGTTGTCAATAAGCACTTGGTGAGGGACCTCCAAGCTCTGGGTCTTTGGTCAAAGGATATGAAGGACCTCATGATTAAATCGGGTGGCTCAGTTCAAAATATCACGGATATACCCACCGACATCAAGGAGATTTATAAAACTGTATGGGAAATCAGTCAGAAAGTCATCATCGACATGGCTGCGGACCGTGGTGTTTTTGTTGACCAGAGTCAAAGTATGAATCTCTTCGTGGAGAGTCCTACCCTGTCGAAGCTCTCATCTATGCACATGTACGCATGGAAGTCTGGGTTGAAAACTGGTATGTATTATTTAAGGAGCAAAGCAAAGGCACGACCTATCCAGTTTAGTCTCGAGGCAGACTGCACTGCTTGTTCAGCTTAAAGTTTTGGAGACTTAATAATACAAAGGGATGGCTAAGTTTCAGACCCTCATCGATACCCTTGACATCCCCGATTACGATGGTCGTAAGATTTCTCTGGGTACCAAGGAAGGGAAGCCCATGCGCGTGCAGACCCCTCGGCTCTACATGCCCTTCGGCATCTCTGGATTTACCCCCGCTGTCGGTGCCACTAAATGGAACATCGACTTTTCAATGAAGGGATACGATGAAGAGGACAACTATGTGAAACACTTCTATGAAACTCTACAAAAGGCTGAGGCTGCCATTGTTGAGGCTATTCATAAACAAAGTCCCAAGATTTTTGGAAAGGAAATGAGTGTTGAAGAACTCCTACCGATGTTCAATTCAAATATTAAAACATCCCCTGACCGCGAACCCAAGTTCCGTGTGCGTGTCGATACAACTATGGATGGTGAGCTGAAACCCGGTATTTTTGATAGTGAAAAAAATGTTATTAAAACTGCTGTGAAGGATAAACTATACGCAAGGAATTCAGGTGTTGCCATCGTAGAGATGAACAGCGTGTATTTCTTGAATAAGAAGTTTGGTGTCACTTGGAAACTTCATCAACTGGTGGTACATGAACCCCAACAACTCAAGGGGTTTCAATTTATTTTGTAACTCTCTCGTCTGCTAATAATAACTGATAAATCATCTGGGCTTCTTTCAATAGTTTTCCCTTCACCACGGTGAAACTATTCGGATCGTCATTCAATTTTATTTTTGCAATTCTCACAGATTCATCCCACTTAGCGAGTGTCATTTATTTTACATCTTCATTTTTTTCACGAGCTTCTTGTGAGCCGCAGTCCCCGCCTTGGGCTGCAGCTTGAAGACACCCTTCTTCGCCTTGAAGACCTTCACCATCGCCTTGGTACCTTCATCCTTCATACGCTGCTTCGCCGCGGCGACAGCAGCCTTGCTCTTTATCAGACCGTCCTTGCCCTGCATGAGGTCACACTTCCCGAGACCACCCGGGGTATTATCAGCGGTACCGTGGAAAACTTGCGCGCGAGTACCAACAACCATTTATAGTATCACCGGAAAATTTTTCGGATGGCATCGATTGACTTCTCCTGCTTCATAGGAATTTGAAATTCAATTCTTTTATCGTTGAGAACTTCGGCGCACAACACGGACTTATGACCCTGGAGAGACATCATGGCCAAGTCAACGCTTCTGAATTTCTGGGTGTCATTGTAAACAAACTTTTTGACATGCACTTCTTTAGTTTGCCCTGACCTATGACACCTCCCGATAGCCTGGAGTTCGGTGGATGGGTTCCAAGAGGGAGACATGATGTACACCCTGGTGGCACACTGAATATTGAGTCCCTGACCACCACACTTAATCTGTATGATGAGCACACTGTTGGAAGGAGCAGTCCCAAAAAGCCCCAACCTCTTATGTCTCTCATCCTTTTCGACAGCGCCATCGATGCGAAAGACTGTGCACATCAGGGACTTTTCAATGTAATCCATCTCACCCTTGAACTGACAAAAGACGATAGCCTTTTCGTCTGGGTGACTATCGATGTGCATGAAAAGTTTATCCATCTTATTGGTTCTGTGTTCCCACCGTTGTGGAGGCTGTTCAGTCTTTTTCGCCACACCATTGAGATACAGTTGTGGCCAAATCGTGAGTTGTCGAACACGTAAGAGACACTCGAGGATGTGCATGTTCCTCGCCTCCACAGAGGTATTGGTGCGCATCACTTGACTGATACTCTCCTGACACTCCATAAACGCACACTCATACAGTGCCAACTCTTCGGGGTACATGTCAAGTTCTATATTTTCAAAGTGACAATAGGGGAGGTCCAAAGAACTATCAGCCTTTGTGCGTCTCATGATGTAGATATCCTTGATTTGTTTGTGCATGGCCTGTACAGTGTTCTTGGGTATACCAAGAAAAGCGCATAAGGTGACAAAATCCTCCATGGAATTGAATATAGGTGTGCCAGTCACGAGCCACCGGATGGTAGAGTTGAGACCATTGACAGATTTGAAAGTCCTCGTCTGTCTGTTTCGAATCTCATGGGCTTCGTCGAGAATAATACGATCCCAATTGACAAGTCCGAGAATAGAAGTCTTGCTATGGGTCACACTGTAAGGACAAACAACAACATCATGTGTAAGCAGATCATTTTTTTCTTTTGTTCTTTTGGGTCCATCATACACGAGGACACTAAGCCCTGGTGCAAACTCCTGGAGTTCTTTTGACCACTGGGTCACGATAGTTTTGGGAACCACAATAAGTGTATTTTTTTTGGGGTTCCCAAGAATAGTCGCTATAATTTGAATTGTTTTACCAAGGCCCATCTCATCACAGAGAAAACCACCCTTGGGGCCGTCGAGTTGATTTTCCATCCCGAGCATCCATTTGACTCCGTCAACCTGGTACGGCGCGTAAAGATTTCCGTTGAGAGTATATTTCGTCATTGTTTTAACTTGGAAAAATCTTGAGGTTCCTCTTTACTTAGGTTTGATTCTTTCTCCTTTTGATATTTGAGACGTTTGTGGTCCGAAATCTTTTCCCTGTTTTTCTCACGGTACTTCAAGTCACTCTTCTGCTTGCTTGTCAGTCCTTCCTGGTTTTAAGGGAACTAGTTTATACCCGTACCCTTCTGGTGGAGCAGGTAGAGTCACCTCTTCCATATACATATCATCGATACTTTTTTAATTAAATATGCAACATTTTCTGTTGTCAAGAGTCGCGAAGGTCTCACTAGATGTTTAAATACATACAAGTGTAAAACACGGGGGGAGAAATATCAAGAAAGTAAAAAAAACAAGGCACGAGCGGAGGTCCTCCGAAATATGAAAAAAACTGGAAAGATACCAAAACCATCGACACTCAAAAAGTACGACATCACTTTCGCTTCAGTTTCACAAACCTGATGAGGACCAACACCATCTGCACGGCGAGAGTGGCGGCTTCGGTCTCCATCATCGTGGTGCACATGGAATATATGTGGTCTAATGTAATATTGGTTTTATCAGTCATCTCGATCACATAGGGAATTATCCTTGTAGGTAATTGAAATTGAACATTTCTATGACTCCTGGCACGGAATGTTTTCCTGACAATTAGACTTGATAATCGTAGCATACCCACCTCTTATTCTTTAACAATATAATTATCGTCTGAATCAGACGTAATCTCACACACTTGGGGTGGCAATTCCTTAGGTACACGAGGTTTCCTCGGCTTCGGGGGTTCGATACCGTGTTCCCTGTGGTACAATACCTTTTGCCAAAACTCTTCCATGACCGGGAGATACTTCTCAAACCACCCACGATCTCGAGGGACCCTCGTAACGACAAACTCTTCTGGTTTAGGCCAGTTAAAATCCGCAGCCTTATATTGAATAAAGTCGCACTCTTCGAGATCTAAAATTTCCATACAGAGTTGGAGCTGAGGCATGTAGTGGGGGGGTACATCGGGAGTGATGACGCGGGAAATGGGACATTTAATCTCGATGAGTTTCCCAGATTCACTGACACCATCGGGACTTCCACCCAACCATGAATATTTGGGGTGGGGGCACAGACCAAGTTCGTGTACAATTTCACCATGTCTTTGTTCATAAAGAATGCGAGCCTCATCCTCATATTTATTTCCGTGTTCAGTAGCTGCGTTACCGACGAATTTGTTGAACCCACACTTTTTCAGTAAAAGACCCTTAGGTGTTTCGTACTTATTCTCACCTATAGCAGTCGCAGCATCACTGGCCGTCAGCATACCTTGACGTAGTTCGAGCCATTCTTCGGAACGTTGCTCGGCGTATTCCCGCTCGAGAAGTTTCTTAACACCTTCGTGCATTTAATAGTGTACACCCAGACTGTTTAAGCTCGTTGGTACTACAGGTGGGTAAAAGAATGATTTTGCAGCGTATTGTTCCCCTAATTTTTTGTTTTTAGCATACCCCTGCCCCACACAGACATTGTCGACGAATACAGCTATGTAAAATACCCCAGAGTCGTGTCTCACTATAGAATACACAGGTAATTGAAGACCATTAGACTGACAGTAACGCATGAGATGGTCTTTGAAGTTATCATCCACCATGATGGAGTCAAGATTCACGAACTGTGGGTCGTTGTATATGCGTAAGATGAACTCTTTGGTGTGTAGGAGTCCTAGGTCCATGTAGATGGCACCCACCAGGGCCTCGAAGGCATCCTCTAAAATCTTTGGGTTATGATTCCATTCGTTGCGCATACCCTTCTCATCCATTTGAATCCATTTATACAATTCGAGTTTTGACGCTATGCTCGCGAGTGTTTCGCCTCTCACGAGTTTGGTGCGCGCTTTGGTCAGGAACCCCTCCTGCCTCTCTTCAAATTTGTCGTACAAGAACTTTGTGATGACAAACCCAAGAACAGAATCACCTATAAACTCTAAAGTTTCAAAAGACCCCGACAAATTTTCATTTTCTTTGAGTGCTGATTTGTGTGTAAATGCTTTTTGGTACAAAGCTATATTAGATATCTTTGTACCAACAAGGTTTTCAATAGTCGCCCTATCAATAAGCATATTATATATTAATATAGTATTTTATTTTCTAAGTTGATGTAAAGTGGACAAACTGGGGACATGTGATGCTGATATAACAGAATGGAGGGTAATATGATTACTCCCGAAGCCCACGATTAAATTAGATTTGACATCTGAAAAAACGTTGGGGGAACTCTATCTCGATATGATGAAGGCTAAGCCGTCTCAACAACCTTAGTGTAATGAGGGCTGAGATACTTCTGGAGATTGAGGAAAGTCACTTGCACATCCACGGGAGGCTCGAGGAGGTCGCGGAGCTTCTGGTCGAGCACGAGCACACGACCATTGTCGGGGTGCTTGAGCCCATTGTCTTTCACGTACTGATTGATGGCACGAGTGACCGAACTACGAGAGACCAACTCCCCATCGGAGAGACCCAGGAAATCACGGAGTTTATCGGAAATCTTCTGCTCACGGTTGAACCCATTGTTCTTCGCGCGGTTGGAGGACTTCTCACCAGTGGGGTCTTCTTGGGTAGCCTTAATCTTACGGACAATCTTGGCAAGAGCCTTGATGTCGTTGCGGATGGCGGCGATTTCGGAGAGAATAGATTCGGTAGACATTATACATTCTATAAGACCACAATCTTTAAGTACGTTAGTATAGCTGCTGTTATGAAGAAAAATGCAATCAACCACGTGAACACACGTATATTATACATCTTTCCGAACCCATAGGGTTCTCTCGGTTCGATACCATCTGTCTGACCAGGACACCCCCCTGGGCAACACCCCTCTGGAGCTGGTACGATGAGGTCTTTGTCGTGTTTCGTTCCACATATCTGATTCTTTCTGTGGTCACCAAATGTCACATCGGCGTAGCATCTACAGGTGGTCATAATATTATGTCCCTATATTATAATGGATGAAAAAAGTTACTCAACACCTGTCATAAACAGGTTTTTAAACGGGCAATTATTTTTTAGGGATGCACTTTTGAAGAAATATTATGACAATGATGATGTAAAAAAGTTTAGAAGTCGGGTACACAAACAGTTTACGGATGAACAGTTTGAAAAATTAATATATGTTTTAGTCACGGATTCAATCCGGGATATCATACTCGATACAGTGGGTGAACTCACAGTGTTTATGAAAAACATGGGGGACCTCGTCATCAGTGGGGGTGAAGCGTTTAACATGTACATGGACTATAAGGACCGTGTCATCACGAGTGATATCGACGCCAAGTTTGTCCCACGAATGGCGAATGACCGACACTATTTTGGGAAACTCCAAGCGGTCAAACTCATCCTGTGGAATAAGATGGGGCAACTCGCCAAGCGATTGAATATCAGGATTAAAAAGAGAATACTTTCAAGAAAAAATAAGATTTTTAAGTTTTTGGGGCTGGGTTTCAAAAAACAGGGGCCCTACGTCACGAGGAGATACACTTTGATAAAAAAGAAAAAAGGTGGGGAAAGTAATGCACCGTCAAAAGGAGATGTGTTCATAGATGTTGAATTATTTGCGCTCGATTTAAACATGCGTTATTTTTCTATCGGTTCGGGTAAGATTGAAGACTTTACATTGGGTGGTATCCTTGATATACCCTTCATGCGTCCCAACGAGTTTGGATACGGTGTCGTGAAGAGTATTTCACGTAAGGGTATCAGTTACAGGAATATGGCCACTGGTCGAGTGAAAATAAATAACAATGTCATGGTTGCGAGTAAAGAGTTTTTAATAGAAGATATTTATTTGATGCATAAATTGAAACTCAGACCTGAGAAAAAGGAAAAAGACCGTCAACGTCTCTTGAAACTCTCTAAAATATTTGTCAAGACGGTGAAGGCTGGTGATTCAATAGATACTATATTTCAAAAAGTTCGCCCAAAGTTATCCAATGGTACCAAGAGTATTCTTAAACATAAAAACCCAAACTTAAAAAAGGCGCGTCGCGTGAACCCCCAAAAGTATTCTCAATTCACAACAACCCCTACGAAAGAGAGATTGTCTAAACAAATTGTACACGGTATTAACCCTACGGTTCCCGACGTGGACATCACTGGGTTTGAAAGTTCTTCTGGAAATCAGAGATTTAACATGGATACATTTAAGTGGAAAAAGAATAATTCAATGGAATACATTAAGAATGAGTTCTCTCTGAGACCCACGAGACCCATGCCTTTACCTGAAAAATTAAATACCCAGGAAACGCTATTATACGGTTTCAAACCCAGGCGAGATGGTTGGGTTCCTAAACCCCTATTGAAACGTGCCGCTGAGATACCATTTGTTGGTTTAAAGAATTAAGACGTATGATGTACATAATGATTTACGATAAGCTCGCAAAGGGTGATGATGGGTTGTACCATGTTCGTGTGTTCACTGATGACCGTAAGAAGCATTTCGTTCAGTTGAACGATGTGACTATCACAGATATTACAGGTGACATCTCGTTCGACATTTCCACCCCAGAAAAGGTGGACGCTATCCATGAGGTGAATATTCAAAATGCTATCGATAATAGTCAGGAGTGGTTCGGGAAGAAACTCGCTGAGAAGACGCTGCGTTCCGCATACACCAGGGAAGATACTCTCACAGCGGAACGTCTCGTGGGTACGAAGGTTTTTAATTCTGAAAAGGCTCTCGTCGACCTTGATATCATCAAGCCCGGTGATGTCTGTTCAGTCATCGTTGAATTTTCAGGATTATGGTTTGCTAAGAAGGCTTTCGGTCCGAGCTGGAACATTGTTCAGGTCAAGGTTCACCCCGCCCCCGAAGAAAAGTTTGATGAGACTTACCCAGACGAATATATGTTTGAGGACGATGAGTAAAAAAAAAGTATTTATAGTATATAAAGATGAATATGTTCAAGAAGATTTCCGCGCGCCAGGTTGCTATTGCCCTCGCGGTGGTGGTCGTGATTTACATGCTCTGTCAGAAGCCGTCCATGCCTGGTAAGCGTAAGTCCATGTACTCTATCCACGATACCATGTACGCCCCCAGTGGTGCGATGGGTCCTTCTAGTGACGAGGAGGAGGTGGTCACGTCTGACTGTGAGATGAAGGCTGGCACCGGCCTCGCCTCTTCTCTTCTCCCCCGCGAGGTTGCTTCCCAGGAGGATTTCGGTCAGTTTGCCCCCGAGGATATTCTCGCGGGTCAGAACTTCCTCGAACCTCGCAGCCAGATTGGTTTCCCCGAGAGTGTCGGTGGTGCCCTCCGAAACGCGAACCAGCAGCTCCGCGCCGAGCCCCCCAACCCTAAGGACCCCTTCACGTGGAACAACTCCACCATCGCCCCTGATTTGATGCAGCGCCCCCTCATGTAAATAACTTAAAGGTAAAACCCTTCTTCATAGCATATACAATGTCTTCCATTTCCGCCGACGAACTCACAAACAGCGTCTCTAAACTGGTTGAACTCAACAAGCAGATTACAGAAGCTCGAGCAGATATTAAAGTACTCTCAGACGCAGAAAAGACACTTAAGTCGCACATCAAGAAGTTGATGATTGATAACGGTCTTGATGTCATCAATCTCAAAAAGGGTAAAATTACAGTGAAGAAGAGTGTCAGGAAAACGGGTCTCAATAAAGTGTCCATCAAAGACGGTCTCAACGTTTTCTTCGACGGTAACGAAACCCAGGCGGAAACAGCCTTAAAGGTTATCCTCGATAGTCTTCCAACCAAGGAATCTTCTACCATCTCCCTCTCAGGACTCAAAGATAAGAAGCAATAATGGTGTGGTATCAGTACGTGTGGGAAGCTACAACTGGTAATGAGGCTGATTGGAGCGATGATGAAAATGAAAAGATTCACCAGGAACCTTTGCATATCGATGATTGGATAGATTTCAATTCCGAACAGCTCGAGTATCTATGGGCGATAATACAAGAGTACCTCGATGACGCGGTGAGTCACGTTTTTCCAACTATGCGATTCGAAGATTTTGCACGATTTTGCCACGAACCACCCATGTGTGTAGAGGGGGTGTTTGACATGGAGTTTTGGATAGACAGGCACTCCGAAGAGCTCACTTACATCTGGAAGTTGCTCAAGAGAACCAAGAGTTTCCTGTTGTACAGGACAACCTATGAAGAGTTTACACAGTTTTGCTACGCATCTAGATAATAATCTTGTAATATAATAAAAATGATTGCCGACCTCACGTCTCAGAAAGTTGCCATCCCCGCCGCTCTTTTCCTCGCGCTTAGCCCGGGCATGATCCTCAAGACGAACGGCTCTAAGATTTCCTTCGGAAACGTCAGCACGGACCGCATGTCTGTGTTCTTCCACGCCCTCGTCTTTTTCCTCGTGTACTCTCTCATCGCCAAGGCTATGGGTGTCGTGCTCACCAAGACGGATCTCCTCGTCACGACGGGTCTCTTCCTGGCTCTCAGCCCGGGTTTACTGCTGACTATCCCGGGTGGTGAGAGTGCTGTTGCGTTTCAGTCGGGTAAGACGAGCCAGGTGGCTATCCTCACACACACCGTGGTCTACGCCGTGGTGTTCGCTCTTTTACGAAAGCAATTTCCTCAGTTTTATTAAATGGAATACCTCGTCTTGGGTCCAGCATCCATGGGGGTGTTTGCGATAGTGGGAAGCCTCATAAAGTATGAAGCGGAACTTAAAAATATAAAAGAAATATCAGGCGCTTCAGCAGGCGCTGTGATCGGAGTAGGTTTAGCTTTAAATATACCATTACCAGATATTCTCGATGGACTTTTATCTATAGATATCGAAAATCTCTCAAAATTCAATCTAAGGTGCTTTATGAGTACATATGGTCTCATAGATTTAAAGCCTGTCCGCAAAGCCCTGGTTACGGTATATGGATGTGACCCAACATTTTCAGATCTTCATAAGAAGTTATATATTTCTTCGTACTGTCTCAATAGGTCACGAACAGAATATTTCTCTGTCGATACCCATCCAGATATGAAAGTCTTAGACGCAGTATGCATGAGTATAGCTATACCGTTCATCGCCTCATCGATAGTACACAGAGATATGATTTACATGGATGGGTGTACCCGGGAATTGATACCAGTGACACCCTTTATAGACAAGAAACCGGAGAAAATCATGTGCATCAAATTAAAAACCAAAAACATTTACTTTGAAAAGATTACAAATCTCAAACAGTTTATACATGCCATGATGTCATCGGCACTCCAGTTACCAGATACTAATACAATGAAGTTAGGAACGGTGAAGGAGATTGATACAGGGGACTTGGATATTTATAAATTTACAATGTCTCATGAAGATAAGATTCGTATGTTTATATTAGGTATGAACAGTTAATAAACACTTCCCACTTGTTATATTTTTTTTATGATATTATAACAATATGGATGCGTGTGACCCCGATACGGGTACAGAAAATATCAGGAACTTTATAAAACTTCACACAGGTCAGGCGGTGAAGATATCCCGCGAAAAGTTGTGTGAGATTAGCAAAAACGTGAAAGACAATAAACTACCCCTCCCTCCCCTCATCCTCACTCGCGATAAAAAATACATGCTGGATAGCAAATCCCCCTTGACACAGAAGGATTATGAATTGTTATTCAGTTCATCTGTGAAGTCTGCGGCCATGAAACGCCTCGCCAAGAAGACTGGGTTGTCTGAAGTTGATAAGACTATCACGGAGTTGAAAAGTGCTATAGGCCGACGTCTCAAGAGTTTGAATGTTCGGGAACCCGTGCAGTTGCACAGTAGGCGTGACGTCATTGTGAGTAGTTTTGACTCCAACTCCACCAACAACACGAGGAACTCCACCAACAATGGGAACTCCGTGAACAATGGGAACTCCAACAATGGGACCACCAACAACACGAGGAACTCCATGAACAATGGGAACTCCAACAACACGAGGAACTCCACGAACAATGGGACCACCAACAACACGAGGAACTCCACGAACAATGGGACCACCAACAACACGAGGAACTCCACGAACAATGGGACCACCAACAACACGAGGAACGTGGTTTCAACTTCACCCGTGAATATCAAGAATACTTTAGCAAAGCGAAGACATTTAAGAAGGATGCAACGTTTTAGTTCAGGGGGTGCTTTACCGCAAGCGAAGCGAAATGTTCAGGTGTCGGCGCCCCGGGTAAACAGCTCACGAGAAACAATTTCTAGACCCAACATCAGTGTAAATGTTCAACCGACCCCTCAACCCAACAGGGTCAACCGGACCCCTCAACCCAACAGGGTCAACCGGACCCCTCAACCCAACAGGGCCAACCGGACCCCTCAACCTAATAACCCCACGAGAGAAATATTATCAAAAACCAACAACAAAAAAACATTATATCAAAGAATTACTGGTAAGAAAGCAAACTCGAAGCCCTTAGGAAAGTTCAACCCGGAAAAGATTCGAAAGTTTGCAAACTCTGTGGGATACGGAAATACACGGAAGTTGATAGATGACTATAAAAATGGATTACTTACCAATGACCAAGTGTTACAGAAACTGGGTAAACCCACCGAGGAACAAGTAAAAACGCGATTGAAACTCATCCTAATAAATAACGATTCAAGGATTTCAGAATATTTAGCGGCGTATACATCCGGTGCTCTCAATGACAAGGAGGTCATAAAGTCAGCTACGAATTATCGTGACCAGGAATTGAAAAAAATAGAATTAAAACAGAAAGAGATACAAGATGAAACTGCTAAAAAATTAAATAGAATGAATGCGATACTTCGTTCATCTAAAAACGAAAATGAAATAATGAGATTACGATACGGTATGGGTAAAACACAAGCTGAGGGGCTCATGGAACTATTGAAAATAAAAGAACGAGAGGGACAACTTTCGAATAATAACAAGACGAATAAAACTTTAAAGGAACTTGCGGTAAAGATGGAATCTCTTGAACAATCCGTGAAAAAGGAGGGAACCCCTGACAGTAAAGAAGATTTTGAAAAATTGCGGAAAAGTGTTAATAAGTTGACTGATCCTAAAAGAATAGAACTTCGAACACTTGTGGGTAATAGTAATAACTTTAAAAACGAAATTGAATCGAATGAATTTCAATATAATACTCTAAAACCTAGAATAATATTATTCTTAGAGAAGGAACGAGTCAAGAAATTAAATGGTATCACTAACGAACAAAAGACCCTCGTGAATGCTACCACCAACATAAATAAAGTTACACAGGTGGAGACAAACATCATTAAACAAAAAACAAACGAAGTTGAGAACGCTAGGAAAGCTGAGAATGCTAAGAAGGCCCAAGAAGCTAATCAGGCTACTAAGAATGCTAATCAGGCTACTAAGAATGCTAATCAGGCTAAGAAGGTCCAGGAAGCTGTGAATGCTGCCAACAAGGAGGC
>Ga0209830_10000613_pt1 | contig 36331 bp, 48 predicted proteins | sample ArcticOcean_MG_C_12_FD_187439 | JGI IMG/M metagenome (GOLD analysis project Ga0209830, IMG submission 187439) | Marine microbial communities from western Arctic Ocean - ArcticOcean_MG_CB8_130 (SPAdes) (version 2) | ecosystem: Environmental > Aquatic > Marine > Oceanic | place: Arctic Ocean...
AAAGGACAGGCTGGAGATCAAGCCTCCTTTCTGGGAGGTAAAGATATTCGATTTGAGAGAGACGGAAAAGGTAATTTTCAACAGTTTGTTGGCGGTAGCAAAGGCAAGGTTTTTACCGAAGACCAAATGCAGGCGGGTTTACAAAAGCAGATAGATAAAGACGGCTCCCAAAGTCTTCTCGAAAAAATTAACACAACCCTAGAGGGTAAATTCGTATCTCAATAGAATCATGGCTAGAACAGACGACACACCGCAGAGTTTAGATACTAGATTAACCCTAGACGAGACATCTAACTTCTTCATTAAAGATTCCAAGATTCCAAAATCTTACGTAGTCGTAGAAAAATTTGCTCAAAACAAAGGAGTATACGAACCTGCGTTGAACGGGACTGCTCATCCGAAAAAGACAGATTACTTCTTATACGAGGAAGGGGTGAAAGATATAGGAAACGGAATTTTCGAGATCGAAGCTAAGTATGCTGCTGTTCCTCCCGTATGGTATTCTTTCGAGACTTTAAATATTCCTTATTTAAAGTTCAAAGGATTAAGCGTCATAGGAGGTGGATCTATAACGATAAATACATCATATTTATTTAACTATCTAAATGTCCAATCTATTGGCGACGTAAATTTTTTTAATGAAGATGCCTATACGAGTTTTGAAGAAAAAAGCGGGACTATAAATGTAGCCTGCAGAGTTAAGCATGAGTATGTAAATGTCCCAGACGAACAAGTTCTAAGTGGGGATATTCTCCAAATGAATTTTGATATCTCTTCCGATCTTAATTCCTACGGTGACGGCGCATTTAATTGCGGTTACTTCCTAAGAGACGCCGATCCTCAAGTAAATGTATCTATAGACCAAGAAAGCACATTCCAATTTGAGACATCTACCCCATCGCCTAAAGTTAGGATAGCGAGCGGTGTTTATGCGGGTAATATATACTACAAACACACCTATGAAATAATCGCTCCTGTAACAATATGATCGAAAGATTGCAAAGAGGGGAAGCTCCGTCTTTATTAGATACAGATAAGGCTAATGAGATTATAGACACTATAAATGCTATCACAAATTCTAGAGGCGAAAACGGGATAGAGGTAGCATCGGATCAAGGCGGGGGGCTGATTTTATCTATAAGAGATGATGGCGATCCTGATCCTCGAGCTTACGCGCCTCTAGAAATAATGGAGGTCACGAGCGAAAAAGTTTTAGTAAATCCCGCTACAATAAATAACGAATTGATACTTCCGGTAGGAGGAGTAGACTATAACGCAAGCGAATCGAATCAATATTTGTGTGTAGACGTAAGAATAAACAACAATTCTGAGATCACTTCAGCAGAACTGAAAATTGAATCGTCTCCTCCAGACGCATTCGGACTAGAAAAAGATAAAGCTCCCGGCGACTTTAAAATTCTAATAGGCATTATAAACGATCTAAGTTTTTACCAATTAAGAACTGGAAATTTAACAGCTAGACCTAGCGCAATTTATGAAACACCTAAAGAAACGGTAGACATAGGAGAATACGATCACGACATATACTATAGCTGGGTATTATCTTAACTTGAGATGGACTACACGCCGCCGCCTTCCAGAAATCAAATTTCATACATTAGCTCTGTAGTTTATCTTGCAAGTGATGATAGCAGATTTAACGCGGGTAAGACTAAACTTGCTACAAACACTGAGTATAACTATACTGGAACTGATCCCGATGGTTCCTATTCTAATCACACAATTGACATTGATCAGGAAGTAGAAAGCGGAGCATCTGACGGGCTATTGACATATGGAACTACTTACAATTCGGATGCAGAAGGCGTAACTTACACGCAAAGGACTGGATCGACGGCAACAAATGCCGGCTACAGCTCTGGCGACACCGAACATTCGGGATCACAAACTAGAGATTACGGGCGTTTTCAAAGCACTAGGACTTTCAGTTCGACAAACAATACTTTTTCTAATAGCAATTCAAACAATAACTTCTCCTCTAGTCGTGCGGGTGTATTCGCATTCTCACAAACCTCTATCGGAGCTACTGACGATAGTTATTCTTACTCATACTCACGTAAAAATAGATCGGATGGTGGGACTATAGAATCAAAAGCAGAAAGCCGTTCACCGATAGAGAAGGTATCAGGAGGGCTAACTGCAAGCAATGCTGCGGGGACTACAATATATGGTGACGAAACAAGAACTAACTCCGGTTATACTCTCAATCAAACCTTCGTGGTGTTCCAAGATGCGGCAAAAACTACGGAAGAGACTCGGGACACGCTCATAGAGTATTCGTCGGACGAAGACGGACGGAGCGTGTTTTCGACTTTTTCTACGAATCGAATAATCAGAGGAGGAGCCGGCATATCACGAACTCAAACTGGGGCTACTAACGACCAGCAAGGACTGACCTTAATAACTTACGATGACGATGGGAATGCTGGGCAATTCGTGACAGGAAGCACATCTACGGACGGAACTTCTACTAGTTATGAGACCACAGCTATCGAATCGACTCAGACTGGATCATCTACTCGTAGTGGTAACTTAGGCAGTATAGGCTCTTCTAGGTCATACTTCACTTCTACAGATTCAATCGTATTGGAGGTTAATTCTACGGCTTCTACATCTACAGAGATCTCAAGGGTTTATAACTTGCCATCTAGCTATACAGACACTATGAGAAGTTACATTTTAGAGTCTACTGAAATTTCCCAAACAAAAGAGGGGGTCTCATCCTCCTCAGTGGAATTAACCGAAGATATTGTTACATCTCCATACAATTACAGATATTACGAGGTGTCTACAAGAGTATATGAAGGTGGATGGGGAGTTTATGGATTTACTGATATTACCTCTGTAGAAAATTCTTTAGATTTTACTACATTCGGAACAGATCAAGTTTCTACGAGCGTAGAAATAAATACAAATAGACGAATAGTTACATACAGTCAGGAGAATGCCATAGCAAGTTCTGATACTGACACCACCAACACCACTACTGACGCTGAAGATTTTACTTTTACAATACCTGCGACGACCACCGAGGGTGATCTAGAATACATAAATAACTCTAGTGTCACAACTACTGTCATCGAAATCGGCTCCGGCTCTCCGACGAATACATACTATAGAAACCATAATTTCGGAGGATCACCCGCTACATCCTACGATACGGTCGAAGGCAGTTCTGTGATATACCTTGGAACTACTAGCGCAGATACAGACAGAAAATCTACCTTAACCACCGAGCGCGTAATTTCAATTCAAAGTTCTCCATATGCTAACACATATACGATTGTCGGAACCTTCCACAATATGGATATAGTGATTACTGATACTTATTTCGACGGGACTAATGTGGAGGAACTAACTACAAATAGAATGCGCGGTTATACGACTTTCACGAGCTACAAAAATAATTTTTTTGGAGTCGTTGGCGGGAGCATGAGTAAAACTTTTACTTCTATAGATATAGGAAGAAATATTATTTCGAGTGCTGTGCCTGCAGGGACTTTCATTACTTTTTCTAGCGCGAAATTAGGAATGAGGTATATATCGCAAAGCAATACAAATATAAGCGATCGAAACAATTGCTTTCCTCCAGAAATAAAATACACGGAAAATATTCTGACGACTACTATTCAAACATACGAAGGCGCAGAAGCGGAAGCGACATTGCATACAATTACTACAAGGGACGACCAAAGCTACGACATTCCTGTTGCTCAAAGATATTCTATTAACGGATTTAATTATCTGATTAGGGATGAAGAATTGACTGTTTACGATAACTTGAAAAACAGCATAACCTATGACGATACGAGCGGCAGAAAAGAATCTAGAGCAACTTTTGCAGGAAGCTTCACAACCGTAAGCACTCTGTCCGACGGAGAAACTGCGACTGCTAAACAAACTTATGTCGGTCATAAAGTTTTTAACACTTTTTTCGATAATGTCGATGGTGCTGTCACCATGCAAGACTTTACAACATACGATGAGGGACGATTCTTTGGGGGCAATGGATTTTATGATACGTATGAATTTTATTTCGGAGGATGCCAGCACTATGGCTCTAACGGGACTCTAAGCTACGCGCAGAGTTTGAAATTTACATTAGTAGATCGAAACGACTCTGGTATTACTACAGAAATATCTGGAGACTTATCCGATTCGGGATTCACTACCACAGAGCTTGACTTAGGCGGGGTATATTTTATATCTACAGCGAATGAGGCAATTGCAGGATCAGAAAATAGATACGGATCTCAGCTAGTTACTAAAACTTATGCAAGACAGAAAGATATATACTATTAAAATAGCGACAGTCATCGTAGCGACTAAATCATATCTCGATCCCTTGAGCGTTTGTCTTCGTCGAACTAGGACGGCGATCGATCACGAGACCGAGGAGTTCGATCATCGGCTCATAGTAGTAACTGACAAGGCGAGCAAAAAGGCAGTCGATGTCTTGGCGGCAGACTTCGAGGATAGAGAGATCATAGCGATCGACATGGAGGAGAGCGGGGAGCATTACAAAAAAGATCGGCAGATCCTAATAGCCTCTTTGCAGTCTACAGGATTTGACGCAGCTCGAAGATGGGGATGCGACTTTCTCTGGAGCGTCGAAGCGGACGTTCTAGTTCCTCACAATGCTCTATCTGTCTCTCTAGATATGCTACGCTTCGATGGAGGCTACTACGACGTCTCTTTCGTCACTTATCCTTCGCAGGGAGGCGGGAGCTTCCTAGGAGGATATGGAAGCTATAGGCATCCGATTGCAGAGGACTTTCTGCCAGAGGAAAGAATCATTCCCAGCAAGTTGCAGCTACTCATAGACTCTTGTGAGGAGAGGCTGCAGAGCAAGGATATGAGCCGAGAATTATTTGACAAGGAGCATGAGAGAATGGGCAGAATACGGGAGCGAATAAAAAAATGCCCTCCTAGCGGCAATGTCTTCGAGCTTAATTCTAAGAAGTGGAGGCGCAGAGGATGGCTAGACAACAGTCACGTCGGCACAGGTCGAGGCGCAGTCATCGAGACGGACTGGACTGGACTCGGATGCACTCTCATGAGCAAGCGGGCAGCATCCCTAGCTCACTTTGATGGATACGATGGAGGGGGGACACAGGATTTATACCTCAACTGGCACAAATGGCATCCGGAAGGACTGCGATTATGTTGCATCACTCACACGGTCTGCGATCACGTCGTAAGAGACGAAAAAGCAGAGGGAGGACTTACTACTCTCAAGTCTTATCACGAAACAGAGGGAGAGACCAGAGGGCATCTACGGTATCGTCGAGTTCCGTTCCATAAATTTATATGAAAAAAAGACTACTAATAACAGGGAGCGCAGGCTTCGTCGGATCTCATACGGCGAAGTGGGCATTAGAAAAAACAGACTGGGAAGTGGTCGGACTCGACTCTTTTCGTCATTTAGGCGACGCAGAGCGAGTCTCTGCAGATCTTCGATACTCGATGATCTGTCACGATCTTAACGCTCCCATCTCGAAGCGAACAGCGTCTAGAATCGGACATATAGACTACATCATAAACTGCGCCTCGATCTCGCATGTAGACACGTCGATCGAAGATCCTATCTACGTCTGGGAATCAAACACTCGACTGATCGGCAACATTCTACACTACGCTCGCGAGCTTCCTAGCCTAGAGAAGTTTATCCACTGCTCGACAGACGAAGTCTTCGGCTCTGCTTACGGAGACCACTGTCATCACGAGTGGGACGTCATCGCTCCGTCTAATCCCTACGCGGCATCTAAGGCGGCACAGGACGCTCTATGCTTCGCCTACTGGAGAACATACGGAACTCCTATCGCGATCACGCATTGCATGAACATGATCGGCACGATGCAGGATCCGGAGAAGTATCTGCCGAAGATTGTCTCTCGCGTTCACAAGGGAGAATCGGTCACGGTTCACGGACAGCCGGACAAGGTAGGATCTAGAATGTATATCGACTGCAGGAACCTTGCCGACGCTTGGCTGTTCATGCTCCAAGAGGTAGACTTCGCCTGCTACGGCGAGCAACATTCTCGGATGACTAAGTTTAACATCGCAGGACTAGAGGAGATCACGAACCTAGAACTCGCCCAGAAGATTGCTGATCGCATGGGAAAAGAACTCATCTACGAGTTTGTAGATTTCCACAAGACAAGAGCAGGACACGATCTTCGATACGCTCTAGACAGCAGTAAGATATACGAGGCAGGGTGGCGTCCTCCTATTGAGCTAGAGGAGACGTTCGATCAAGTGATCGACCATGTGAGGAAGCACGAAGCATGGCAGGAGTAAATTGACATAGAGGGTATTTTTAATGGGACAGTCTGTATATATAAATTTTGACACTGAAAACCTCAGATCAGCTCGAGTTCGAGGCATCTCAGATCTAAGAAATCAAAAATTCACTCAGTTCGTCGTAGGCGATAGCATCGAACTCGATCTATACCTTACGGGATCAGGAGGAATCTTAAATATACAGGACTACTCTGCGATTCGTCTCGGCATAGGTGGTCTCGACGATCGACCTGAGTCTGGAAGTTATGAAGTAGCAGGGTCTGATACTCTAGCTTACGATCACTCAGCGTCCGACCTACAGACCGTAGTTGCTTCTGCTGCCTCCTCAAATGTCACGACTAAGCTAACTGACTTCGTGTTCAAAATTCAATTTGACGCAGTCGGAGCGCAAACCATCCCATCCCTCGACATCACTTTGCTGCAGCCTCGAAGCACGGTAAGCGTCAGTAGATTAGTAACTGGAGACGCTACGACTAAAGAGGTCTGGCTCTGGAGGCTCTTCAGAGATCCTCTAGCGTTTACGAATACATTCACAAACATCGCCGGCAACGGAGTGAGAGGAACTCTCTCGCTAGCTACTGCAGGACTCTACGAGCTTATAGCGCAATCTAGTTCCGTAAATACGTTCTTCGAGGTCGAGCTTACTTCCAGCGAAGGAAACGTCCGCACAGTTTTACAAGCTAAAGTATCTCTTAACGGAGAGGTCATCGGTCACAGCTTTTCTGGTTCAGTTCCGTCCGGTGGATCAATGCCTGCCGAGGCTACAGTGTTCCTTCAGTCCTTTCCTGATCCAGATATCGTAGGCGATCTCACAGTCGATGGCGATGTCGATTTGAATAGTGGACTTCAAGTATATGGCGACGTAACCTTTGAAGAAGGTGTAGACTTTGAAAAAGGAGCAGAGTTTAAAGGTGGAGTTGGTATCAGCACAGGAGCTGCTTCAGGATATGTCTTAACCTCAGACGCTACAGGAGGAGCATCTTGGCAGGCTAATGCTGTTAGTTATCCCTTCACAACTGACTTTCTGGGAAGCACAGAGCGAACACAGAATCTAACAAGTATTACAGGCACTAGTGGCTTCAAAAATCAAAGCACTTTGGATGATATTTATATTGGCAGTAATGTGACTTCGATTGGGTCTTATTCCTTCCAGTATAGCGGTAATTTTAACATCACCATTGCTTCGGGTTTAACAACAATTGCTAATTACGGATTCGGTGGGTCTTATATAAGTGGGTCGCTTAAGCTTCCCAACAGCGTGACTACGATTGGGGATTACGCATTTATATATTCTACTTTGACTAGCATTACTCTTCCAACTAATGCTAGTTTCACTACGATTTCGTCTGGTGCATTCGTTTACAATAGTTTAACCAGTCTTACGATCCCAGACAGCGTTACAACGATTGGCTCTTCTGCATTTTCATACGGTTCAATATCTAGTCTTACGATCCCAGACAGCGTGACCTCGATTGGAGGTAGTGCATTTGCATTCTCTAGTTTGACTAGTGTTACTCTTCCAACTAATGCTAGTTTCACTACGATCCCCAGTTCTGCATTTCAATATTGTGGACTAACCAGTATTACGATTCCCAGTAACGTTACCTCGATTGGGGGTTATGCATTCGCAAGTGGTGGACTAACCAGTCTTACGATTCCAAGTAGCGTGACTACGATTGGGTCAGGTGCATTTAGATACAATGCTTCATTAACAACAATAAACTGCTTGCGTATGACTCCTCCAACCGTAGTTTCAGGTGCATTCGGCTACGTTAATACTACGGAAATTCACGTTCCAACATTAGCCACAGGATACGGGCTTACATTAGACGGCTTGACAGTTGTAAAAGACTTGTAATAGTTGGATGCCTATATGAGTAAAAAATTACATTTCGTATCTGGTCTTCCAAGAGCTTGCTCAACGCTACTCTGCAATCTACTAGCACAGAATCCAAAGGTTCACGCTACTCCTACTAGTGCCTTGCACGAAATAGGCTACATCGCTCGGCAAGTTTTTCAAACTGAAGAAGCAAAAGCAGTAGATATGAAGAATGTCCTTGAGCCTATGTATCTGGACTACGTCAAAGCTGGTTGCGAGAATGCTTTCAATAACATCACGGACAGACCTGTAATCGTGGACAAGTGCCGATCTTGGGTTGGTCATCTTGACCAGCTATTTAAGGTTTGGGAGGACGCTAAGGTTCTTGTTCCTGTTCGTGACATTAGAGGCGTTCTGTCCAGTATGGAGAAAAAACGCAGACAGCATCCAGAGGTATTCAATGGCATTGAGAAAGAGAATCCCCAAAACTGGACAACAATTGATAAACGGGTAAATGGATGGCTACAGAGTCCTCCTATCGGAATTGCTATTGAGAGATTGCACGAAGCTAAGGAACGATTCGGAGATAAACTTATGTTTGTTCACGCTGAGGACTTAACTGAAAAACCTCAGCAAGTAATGAACCGAATTTGGGAGTATCTAGGCGAAGAGCAGTTTATTCACGATACTTCTAATGTAGAGCAATACACTCAAGAATACGATGTTGGTTTTCCCTACGGAGATCACGTTATTCGACAAGAAATAAAACCTTTAAAAAAAGACTGGCACGAGATTCTTGGTCGTTCGCTTTCAGAACAACTTAACCAAAAATTTAACTGGATAAATAATTTATGAAATATGCAGTAATTAACTCAAGGGGCAGAGTCCTTCGTTCGTCAAAAGATGAGTTCAAGTTCATCGCTGAAGGCAACAAAATGGTATCTATATCAAACGAAAAAGCTAAGCAGGTCGAAGCTTCAAGCGAACCGTTGTTCCTAGTTGAAGGAAACTTAATTACTTTAAAGGAGAAGTTATTTAATGATAACCCTGAAGCAATAAAGGAGTCCTTACGTCCAGAACGCAATCGACTACTCGCTGAGTCCGATTGGACGCAGTTAAATAACTCACCGCTTGCCGAAGCCGAGGTATTCTCTTGGGCTGAATACCGTCAGAAGCTTCGCGACCTTACTGACAACATTGACAACAACGTCAAAGTAGAGTTTCCTTTAGCTCCATAGAAAATGGAAGACATCATATACAAATCAATAATCGGAACAGGAGGCTTCATCGCGACTGTTGAAATTTCTCCGGTCAATGGGACTCTTGGTTTCTGCGTAGGACTAGCGACCTTCATTTATATGACGGCATCTGCAATCAAGGTAATCAAAGAACTACTAAAAAAATAACATGACACCAGAACTACTAGCAATGCTCGGAGGCGGCGTAAGCGGCTTCATAATGAAGATGATCGCTAACCAAGCGGAGACACAGGCTCGACTATTCGAGCAGACTCTAGCGAAGCAACAGGTAGCAGACGCCTCGGCTAATGAGGCGGCAAATAGAGGTGGAGCTTTAATGCGGCGCGTTATCACATGCGTCGTCCTATTCGCGATCATAGTCGTTCCGACTGTCGTCGCATTTACTGATATCGGAGTCAGCGTCAGTCGAGAGACGGACGGAATTTTCGGACTATTTAAAACTGTGAGATGGGATCAGATTAGCGGCTACGTTATTCTGCCAGAAGTAAGACAGACCGCTCTAGCGATCGTAGGCTTTTACTTCGGATCCTCGCAGGTTAAATAGAATATGGCACTAGACGAAAACCAACAGCTCTGCGTAGATGCTTACATCTCTGCAGGTTCATATCGAGGCGCAGCTAGACTTTTAAGGAAGGACGAGTCTACTGTCAGAAAACTCATAGCGAGGCTAGAGAGGCTCGGAGAGGTTCCGTGGAAGTCTCCGGCTCCCATACCATCGCATCTGTCGATCGGAAAATCTACCGTCCAGTTCGACGCAGACGGCAACGTCATACAGGAATGGCGTCGTCAGCATCCTACGATAGAACTCATGCAGGAGGTCGTAGACGGACTCTGCGAGCAGGTGAAGGGCAAGGCTAAGGTCTCCAAGACTAAGAAGAGCAGGAAGACGGGAGAGGACGTTCTGTTCGAGATCGATCTATTCGACGCTCACGTCGGCATGTATGCGGACGAGAGAGAGACTCTCGACTCAGACTATAACTGCGACATTGCAGCGCAGAGAATGATCGAGGCGACTCAAGCTCTAGCCGCCAGAGCTAACAATCCTAGCAAATGCGTTCTGGTCTTCGGCGGCGACATGCTTCACGTAGACGATCGCAGTAACCGGACTCCGTCGAGCGGTCATCCTCTCGACGCTGATAGTCGATATCACAGGATCGTAAACTACATTATAGCAGCCTGCAGGGAATGCGTCGATATTGCCGCCAGAATAGCTCCAGAGATCGAGATCGTCGTCCTAGAGGGTAATCACTCCTCTCACTCAGAACTCTGGTTAGCTCGCGTCCTAGAGGCTTACTACTCGAACTGCTCGAACGTAGAGATCAAGACGACTCCTAATCCTCGCAAGCATTTAATCTGGGGAGACAACCTTCTACTCTGGGCGCACGGCGACAGAATAGCGGCGCAGAAGTGGGCAATGATTATAGCGGCAGAGTTCGCTAAAGAATGGGGAGCCACAAAGTATCGACATCTGAAATGCGGACACGTTCATCATAAGAAGACGATCGCTCCTGTCGTTATCGATGAGCAGAGCGGTCTGGTCGTCGAGTATCTCGAAGCTCTATGCGCTACAGACGCATGGCATGCCGGAGCAGGTTTTGTCGGATCTCAAAAGGGAGCAAGCGCGTTCGAGTATCATAAGACAGAGGGACTACTCACTCGACACTTTAAGACAGTATGAGAATCATCGCTTTAACCGGTGCGAAGCAGGTTGGAAAATCTACAGTCGCGGCAGCGATCGCAGACATCTTAAACGAGGAGACTCACATCATATCATTCGCAGATCCTATGAGGGCGATGCTGCAGGCGATGGGCATAAGCTCTTTCTATCTTTCTAATCAGCTATACAAAGAACGAGAGATCGACGGACTAGGAAAGAGCGCGAGATATCTCATGCAGACTCTCGGAACTGAATGGGGTCGAGGAATGATCGACGAGAATATCTGGCTCTGGGCGATGAAGCATCGAGTCGAGCAAGCTCAAATGGATGGAGCGAAAGTAGTAGTCATCGACGACTGCAGATTCGACAACGAGGCGAGCTGGGTTTTGAAAGCAGGAGGAATGGTCGCGAGTCTTTTCAGAGATGGGATAGAATATGGCTCGGACTCTCATGCGAGTGAGCAACCTATAGACTCTGAAAAAGTTACTATCATCTGCGACGCCGGTGATGACTACGCGGCGGCAGGGAGGATCATAAATCATGGATCATAACTTCGAGCGGAACATCCTAATAGCGCAAGCCACAGAAGACTCTCTGGAAAAAGCTCAGTCTATTCTGTCGGAGTTCTTTCAGCACTTTGCTATAGTCGTTCAATATGAAGACGGGAGCGTCATGCACGTCTCGGACAATTCTCTAGTCGAGAAGGCTCTCTACAAGGAGGCTCTCGGAATGATAAAGGAGGAGAAGGAGTTCGAGGACTCCGACATAGAAGACTGCGAAATCGAGTGGGAAGACGAAGACGACAGCGACGATTCGTGGTCGCAGGACGGCGAGCAGTAGGCTACAAGCGGTCTAGAGAGCGATTTTACGCTCTTAAAAAAAAGTGAGAAAAAGGTGAAATAGGGTATTGACATGCCTACTCGGATAGCTTTCTATCTTCTACATCGAAGCGATTCCCGCCTCGAACCTAACACGAAAAAAACACGACAATGAAAACTCCAACCAAATTCCTCCAACTAATTAACGAAGCTCAAGACGTTGCTAACGAAAGCTCACGTCTATGGAGAGCTTGGGATGACGAAGAGAAAGAGTCGATCCGTAACGGAATCGAATACGATCATTACAATTCACAAGCCTCTCTCGCTTATCGCAATCACGACCACGCAGCCTACGCTCAAATCGAAGGTGGCAAGATCATTTGCGAAGCTACTGGTTCGTCGAACGGATGGACACGATACGGCAAGCTTTGCTTCTACTTTCTAAAAGACGGAGCAACACAACGCAATCGCTTCTCTAAAGCTAAAGCTCTCGTCGCTCTCGCGGACTAATCCTCAACCCAGTTTTCGGATCTGCTCAAAACCGAACTTTTTAACCTAATCAAAAACATAAAAAACACGATCATGAAAAACACTACATCACTATTCGGCAAACGCCCAGATCCAATCGTCTTAACTGAAAAGTTGAGAGTCGAAAAATCTATTGAAGGCAAAGCACTATATCTCAACTACACAATGGGAACCGATACCAATGCGTATGAAGTCGTTCACGTTTCTCCTAGCGGCAAAACAGTTTTCGCAAAGGAAATGGAAGTGAATCATAAGAAAGGCGCGGAGCCTTATTCGCAAAGCTGGGAGTTTACTTCTTCAAATCGTCTCGGAGTAACGAAGTTCACTCTACGCAAAAATGGAGCCTTCAGACAGGTCGGAATGTCTTGCGGATATGCGAGACCATCTAACTCTCCTAGACATCACTACGACTACAGCTTCTAATCCTCAACCCAGTTTTCGGATCTGCTCAAAACCGAACTTTTAATTTTATGAATATCATGACTCTCATTCTCGCTCTCATCGCCGTCGAATCTAATGGCAACGACAACGCCATCGGCGACGACGGTCTCGCCTACGGATGCCTACAGCTTCACGCCGCCTACGTCGCAGACGCCGCAGAGTATGCAGGCGAAGACTGGACGCATGAGGACGCCTTCGATCGCGAGACATCTATCCAGATCGTTCTCGCCTACATGGATCGCTACGCTACCGAGCGACGCATCGGAAGGACTGTGACGATCGCAGACGTAGCTCGCATCCACAACGGCGGTCTCAACGGCTACAAAAAGCAAGCCACTCTCAAATACTGGGAGAAGGTAAAGGCAGAACTAATCTCTCGCGGAGCCTTATAAGCTCTGCAATCTAACAACCCAAAAAGCATAAAAAACATATGGCTATACTAACGGTAAAAACAGAATCCTCTAGCGGATTCACTATCGACGAGCTAGCTCCTTCCGGAGACTTCGTCGTCACATGCCTAGAGATCGCAGACGAGTTCGGCGTCACTAGGAAGAAGTATCAATCAGAGGAAGAGGAGCAGATCGATGTCACTCGCTTTCTCTTCGGCTTCAAGGCGCAGGACGGTCGTCTCTACAAGGTTCAGACCTTCGAGATGAAGATCTCCGGCTCTCCTAAGTCTACGCTCTACAAGTTCCTCTCTAGCTGGCTAGGGCAGGCTCCGGACTACGGCTGGGACTATTGCACTCTCAAGGGTCAAGGAGCGGTCGTATCGATCGAGCATGTAGTCTCTCAGATGGGAACTACATATCCGAAGATCACTCGCATCACTCCGGCGAAGACGAGCCTCGCAGACTACTCTGCTCAGATCGTTCCCGTAGATCAGTTCGGAGCTGTCGCGGCTCCTGCGGCTCCCGTAGCTCCTGCGGCTCCTGTAGCTCTTCCTGCTAGCGTAGGCAAGGCTCTATCATCGGTAGGAGCGACAGTCGCTTCTGCTCCCGTAGCTTGGACTCCAGAGACAGGCACACAGGCAGACTGCCCGTTCTAATTTTCAGCGTCTCTGCTGATTGTTTAACATAACTTGATCGGCATCGCTTACATGCGGTGTCGATCACTTTACCCAAAAAAAAATAAAATGGCTACACTAGAAAGAAAAGTCGATCTGGACGGATCGCATTGGTATACACGCGAAGGCATCCCTGCCTACACGATTAAGAAAGCGAAGGGAGAAGGAGAGCGAAACACGACTCTCCGAGATGCTCGAAAGCATCTACTCCTCCCTTCTGTCACTACTATATTTTCGATCATGGCAAAGGCTGGACTCGATCGATGGAAGATAAGCAAAGCTATCGAAGCTACTCTCGCGACTCCTCGCGATGAAGGCGAGACAGACGCTCGCTATTTCGATCGTATCAGATCTCGAAGCTACGAGGAGACAGACAAAGCCGCAAAGCTGGGGACACTCATTCACGACGCAATAGATGCGGCGTTCGATGGCGTAGAGCCTGCCGAGGATCTGAAGCAATACGTCGAGCCGACAATGGAATATCTTCGCACTCTGAATCTTCAGAACATTGAACGCGAAGGGACTGTCGTGAATCTTAAAGAAGGCTACGCCGGTCGAGTCGATCTACTCGCTCGCTACGGCAACTCGAATATCATCATCGACTTCAAGACAAAGAAGACGAAGGAAGGAGTGAAGATCACTCCGTTCGACTTCCAAGCGACGCAGATAGCCGCTTACGCTATGGCGGCATTCGGAACTCTAGACCATTGCGTAGGAGCGAACGTCTACATCTCTACTACAGAGGTAGGACGTATCGAGACCGCGGTCTATGATGAAGATAAACTCAAGAAAGAATACCAGCTCCTCCAGCATCTCACAGGAGTCTGGAGACATCTAAAAAACTACGATCCTAGAGGATAAAATAACATGAAAACAAAACTACTAAATACATTCGCAATCATCAAAGCGGCAGAGAAGGTCACAGGCAAACCTGCCAAAGTAATCCGAGGATCTACGCGAGTAGCTTCTGTCGTAGCCGTGAGGAATCTCTGCTACAAGGTAGCCAAGGAACAACTCAATCTAGCAGACAGGGACATCGCCTCCTCCTTCGGTCGAGACCGGAGCGCAGTCACTCACTCGCTAAAACAGGTAGAGAAGAACCTAGCAGATCGCGGCAACTATCGAGTCATGCTCTCACTCATAGAAGAGGAGCTAGGACTATGATCGTTAAGCAGAACTATCCGGAGTCGATCTCTAGGTTCATGAGCTGGGCTGAGGAAAGACTAGAGAAGGAGGTCGAGTCTATTAAGCGACTAGAGAAGCAAATAGGCGAAGAGCTTTATGAAGAAAAAAATCAAACATCTCCGAACCTTACTGCGGATCAAAGGAGAAGCATTCTCGACGATGTAGAAAAAGCGAGAGAGGGAGGCGAGGTCTCAATTCCTAAAGCCTGCGAAAAAGTCGGGATTCACTTTGTAACCTATTATAGATGGAAGAAAAAACTAACATGAAAAAAGTATTCAGCAGAAACGAAAAGAAAATTCTAGAGCAAGGTCTGGAGGCGATGTCTATTGCCTGCGAATCTTTAAAGAAAGAGAACAGCCTTCTCTCTACGAAAGTAGAGGAGCTAGAGGCAGGCGTCTCTCATCTGAAGCATCGAATAATCATCGACAGGGGGGAGAGAGAGTGACGACTCGATACATAGGGATCGACTGCGGTCTCGACGGCGCGATCGTCACGATCGAGGGAGAGAGGATCCTAGAGATGCTGTCTATGCCTACTAAGAAAGTAGGCACGAAGCGAGAGATCGACATCGATGTTCTAGCTAAGTTATTCGACAGCCAATTTAAGAGGGACTTCTGCTTCGCATCTGTCGAAGATCCCGGAGGTCACGCTCCGAGCGCGGCAGGTCTGCGGTCTATGACTTACTCCTTCGCGATCATCAAAGCTCTCCTAGTATCGAACAAGATAAAGTTCAAGACTATGTCGGCTAGGACGTGGCAGAAGCAATTCTTCTCTAAGCCTAAAGGCATGAAGGAGAAGTTCGACACGAAGGCGGCTGCGCTCGAAGCGGCTAACGAGATCTGGGCGAATACGAACTGGAGGCGAACGCCTCGAAGCAGGATCCCGTTCGATGGATTCGTAGACGCTGTGCTGATCGCAGAATATGCAAGGAGGGAAAAGAAATGAAAACAGACTTACTAGATATTAGAAACACGGACTGCATGAAGCTCATGGCTGAATACCCAGACAAACATTTCGACTTGGCTGTGGTCGATCCTCCGTATGGGATAAATGTAAGCGTCAGTATGGGGAGACGTAAGGGAGATAAAAAATCAGACTATCACAAGTTTGCCGGTGGTGACACAGACGCGCCTCCTGTTGAGTATTTCAAGGAGTTGAAGAGAGTATCTCAAAATCAGATAATATGGGGAGCAAATCACTTTATTGAAAGAATGCCGTGGAACTCTGCTAAGTGGCTAATGTGGGATAAAGGCTTTTCCGATAAAGTGACTTTCGCCCAGTTTGAGATGGCATGGACTAGCCTCAAGGGGACATGTAAAAAATTCGATGGGCATCCGAACGCGCAAGATCGCATTCACCCCACACAGAAACCTATAAAACTCTACGACTGGATCTTCGCTAACTACGCCGAGAAGGGTATGAAGATACTAGACACTCACATGGGGAGCGGCTCTATCGCCATCGCCTCGCATTACGCCGGAATGAACCTTACAGCTTGCGAGCTAGATGAAGAGTATTATAAGAAAGCTGTCGATCGGATCGAACGCGAAACGGCGCAACAGACTCTGTTTGCATAATGGAAAAGATGAGGAACATAACTACATTTTTCTACGCCTACATACAGGTCGCGCTGATCTGCCTCAACACTTGGCAGGTCGCTAACGCGAAGATTCTCGGAGCGGTCGTCGTCGGCTTTCTTATCTCTCTGGTCTGGTGCTTTAACGCGCAGCGAGCAGCGTTCTCGAATCTATCAGACAAGATCGTCTACTCAGCAGGAGCCTCTCTCGGAACAGCGAGCGGAATCATGCTTTCTCAAATTATCTATTGACTATCAAAAAGGAGGACAGATGAATAGATCAGAACTAATCGAAGAACTAAAAAAACTAAACGACAAACTACTATGGAAGAAAGACAAAGCACGACAGACTATTATGGAACTCGACGGATCAGCATCGTTAAGCAAGCGAGAGCTACAGAGACAGCAGACTTTGATCTCGAAAAGATCATCGAATGGATCAGAGACGGAAGCGGACGATTCGCAAAGAACGTCACAGCAGTAAGAGAGGCGACAGAAGCCGGAGATCTAGATCGAGCCTCCGAGCTAAAGAGAGATCTGCCTGCAGTCATGTTCTGCGGTCAATTCTCTCGCAGATCGAGCAAGGATATCACTAGCCATTCTGGGATGATCTGCATGGATGTCGATAAGATCGAGTCTCCGGCGAAGAAGGTAGACGAGATGAGGTTCGATCCTCACGTGATCGCAGCGTTCGTCTCTCCTTCCGGCAACGGACTCAAAGCTATCTTCGCTATTCCTAACAGCATCGAGAAGCATCGCGACGCCTTCGAGTCTGCCAGACGCTATCTCTCGACATACGGACTCGAAGCGGACGAGAGCGGCAAGGATCTGTCTCGGCTATGCTTCCTGTCGCACGATCCAGAGATTCACTACGCTCCAGACGCCGTAGAGCTTCCTGTCTATATCGAGGAGGATCAGTTCGTCGCCAAGACAGAGCCTAAAGCTCCCACAGGCGATCGTATCGGCGATCGCTACGCCTCGTCTCCTAATGTTCGAGAGCGATCTGTAGCTATCCTACAGCGTCTAGGATGGCAACTACAGCGAGGAGACAGCACTCGGACATATTGCACTCGTCCAGAGAAGCGAGGAGGCATATCCGGAGAGCTACGTTTCGACGGATCTTTCTTCTGCTACACAGACAGCGCATCTCCTCTAGATCCTATGCAGAACTACTCAGCTTTTGCTCTATACGCTACGGCAGAACATGGAGGAGATTTCAAGGAGGCGGCTATATCTCTAGCAGAAGAGTTCGGAGACAACGAGCCTGCGGTAGACGGTCGCGACTTCTACAACAAGACTCAAGCGGTCGAGACACAGCAGATCGAAGTAGACGAGAAGAAGGCGCAGGCGATCGGCAATATGCCGACGTGGACTCCTTTAGATGAGATCCCACACGATCTTAACAAGATAATCATGCAGAGATATCCCGTTCTTATCGAGGGTCTACTGCACAGAGGCACGAAGATGGTTCTGGGAGGAGGCTCGAAGTCTTACAAGACTTGGACGCTGCTGAACCTAGCCTTATCCGTAGCGAGCGGCAAAGACTGGTTCGGACATAAGGTCGTGAATACCGGACTCGACGTGATCTTTCTTAACTTCGAGGTTCCGCATGAGTTCTTTCTCGATCGCGCTCGGAGCGTCTGTAAGGCGATGAATGTAGATCCTCCTGCGAATCTAAAGGTCTGGAGTCTGCGAGGAATCTGCAACGACTTGAAGCTCATTCTAGAGACTCTGCAGGAGCGTCTGACTAACGGATGCGCTCTGCTCTGTATCGATCCAATCTACAAGGCTATCGGAGATCGAGACGAGAACAGCGCAGGCGATATCGGCATGCTCATGAATGAGGTCGAGGCTATCGTCGAGAAGACCGGAGCGGCTGTGGCTTTCGGAGCGCACTACTCGAAAGGAAACCAATCGGAGAAGGATCCTCTCGATCGAATAAGCGGCTCTGGCGTCTTCGCTCGCGATCCAGACACGATCATGGGACTCACAGCGCACGAGGAGAAGGACTGTTATACGGTTCACTCTGCGCTACGGAACTTTGCCGGCAAGGAGCCTTTTGTGGTCGAGTGGGACTTTCCTCTCTTTAGTCTTCGCGAAGATCTGGACGCTAAAAAGCTCAAGAGAGCAGGGCAAAAGATTAGCGCAGGAGAGATCCTCGCAGAGATCACTAGCGTGGGAGTCGATCCCAGAGATTTCGTTCCGAGCATGTCGGCGAAGCACGACGTCAGCGATCGAACCGTCTACCGGCTTCTGAAGAATCTCAGCGATAAGAGAAAGATCCACAAGACAGCAGGCAACTACTTCCCTACAGTTAAATGAAAATGAAAGAAGCAATCAAGATACAGCAGTTCCTAGAATCATGCGATCCGAAGGCTATACGATTCGACAACCTAGACGACGCCATCATCGGAGTCTCTCATTCTGGCTGTCTATGCTACAGCTATCCTAAGCTCGTAGGCATATTCAAGGAGAGAGATAAGATGACTGACGAGGAGGCTGTAGACTGGATCGACTACAACGTGATCGGCACGATGGGAGGCGAGGGCTTCATCATAGTCTTCGAGAACTAGCCAGAATCTAATCCCCCCCCCTATGTAGCCTCTCGCGAAATCGAGGGGCTTTTTAGTATCTAAAAGAAAGTGAATAAAATGTGAATATGCTATTGACATGCCTCTAATCGGTCTTTTGTATCTGTCATATCGAAGCGGTTCTCGCCTAGAGCAAACACGAAAAAAACACGACATGACAAACATCCTCGAAAAACTCACACGCTCCTACGCTCTACTATTCGCAGTTGCTATCGCCATCCCTTCTATCCTTCGCATCGTCGAAGCAGTCTAACCCAAAAACACTACACACTATGCCTAATCTAACAGAACTAGAGAAGCTCGTAATCTCCACTATAAAACTTCATGGAGATGACTGGTATGCTATTCCTCACATGCACTTTAATGATATATCAGAAATTTCTGATATCGATCCTAAAAAACTTCGAGGAGTAATAAGCTCACTTGAGCAAAAAGATATAATCCAAGAAAGCGAGCTTCCGCACTGCATGGCATGGATGGTAGTTTCTCTCTAAATCTAACCACACAAAGTCTCGCTCGCACGACGCGGGCGAGACGCTAACCCAAAAAAACGCACTATGAAATTCATTAACGCAAAAAACATAAAGGAAACTGCTAAGGCATACGGCAAGCAGATTCACGACAAGGATCTACAGGTCTCTTCAGACTTCGTAGCTCAGATAAACGATCTCGTTCACGCGATCGTCATGACAAACGTAGCGAAGCAAGACAAGCTCGCCGGAACGCTACGCGCTACAGACTGGGCGCATGATCGCCTAGAAGACGCCAACGAATTACTAGAAGGCGAGGTTCTAGGATCATGAGCTTAACTTACAAAGCACAAGGAGAGTGTCTGCTATTTAGCAATGGCAACTCATACGCAAAAGTCGCTACGGCTACCGGCTGGAAGTATAGCTTCCGAAGGGACTCAGATACGGCGCAGGAGTCTCGCGACATCGAGGAGGACACGTTGCATGCGGTAGCTGTAGCCTCCAAGCCTTCGAGCAACTGGCTAACCTTCTAACCCTAAGCAAACCATGAAAATCAAAAAGCAACCCAAGCTCGTCAAGACAGAGAAACAACAGGAGAGCGCGTTCATCGTTTTCCTCTGCATCGCCACAGCATCGATACTACTGATCGCATCCATCATCGCGGAGAACCTATAAATATGAAAGAACAATACAAACTGAAAATGGTCTTAGGCGGGAACATCCGAGTCTATCTCGGATCGAAATATATCGGAACTTACTTCAGCTATGGCGACATGGAGAACGACATAAGCGATCTCGAAACTAGAGGGAGCTACTGGGGATGAGGGAATATACTCGCATACTAGAGATCGACAACAGCGACGCCGTCGCCTGTCATGTCGTGGTCAAGTTCATGATCGACGGGGAAGCCTTCGCCGGCTTTAACTCGATCTGGTCGTCGGAGCCTATAATGGATGACGACCTAGCTCATCTGCAGGAATGGATCATGCTCGACAAGAGCAAATGGCAAGAGCGGACATTAGAAGGCTCTGACAGCGTCTAGGAGTTCCTTTAGATATCTACGAGACACGAGACGCCTCTAGAGGTATGCAGGCTCTCCTGTAGGCTCTCAGAGCTTTTGACACTATTGACACGACTATTGACGCTGTCAAAAGTGGTCTGTCGGCAGGAGACCTTTTGACACGCTCTGTCATTTTTAATTCTCGGATCCTCAGCGACTTAGGATTTATTGACACGGCTATTGACAGGCGTTGTCATTTTTGCCGCCACCTATATAGTAATAGCAATACTATTATAGTTGTAGTAGCTCGCATTCGTGACATCGCCATCGCAGAAGCGAGGCGGCTGTCACTTCGCGAGCAGCTCTGGATGTTTGAATGTTTGTCACTATCAGCAATTTGACATTCAGAGGAATCGAATCGATACTCTTGTCATGGATGAAAATAACGAACTCAAGGCTCTCCGATTTATTCGAGAGATTAACATTGCGATACGCGAGCTAGAAAACCAATCGTCGGCGACGAGCAAGCGATATAAGAAAGGCGTCAAGATGCTTCAGAGAGAGATATGCTCTATCGAGGCTCTGCTTGACGATGGAGCTATCATCGAAGGCACAGAGCCTTGGGTCATTCTGAGCCAGCAGCTTAGGTCTCTGATCTTCAACCCTACTCTCTCGAACATCGAAGAAGATAACTCTATCTAGCATGAAGACATGTCGGATCATAGAGGGCTTAGACTATCCCCAGTCTAAGGCAGAAGATCCTGCCCCCCATCATGCTATCACATGCGAGATCATAGCTAGGGTTCAACAATTAGACTCACTACTAGCGGGGGAGGGGTGCGCCTCCGGAGGTGTTCGCCTCCTCCACCGATTATCTACAATCGCGAGAAGATCACCACGCGCCTACCGCCTACTACTGGACATGCTCTCCTCTCAGAGAAGCCTATCCGAATCCTTCGAGGCTTTAGCATCGAAGCGCGAGCATTCACGACAATCATGGCTACAGAACGCGCAGGCAGACGTAGAGATCGTGACTGAAGTATGGGAAGAAGTAGGACTGGTAATGTCTGAACTAATAAAGCGTAGGTCGATCGAGGAATTGAACCGCAAGACTGACGAACCGCTAGAACTAGGTAGAACTAGATAGAACTAGATAGAACTGGGACTCTGTCGCAGCTTAAAAATTTAATTGCCCCCCCCTTATTTAGTTACTCCTAGCCAAAAAACCTTTTGCAAGTCGCGCTCGAACCTCTGCGTTTTTACGAGTTTTTGAATCGATAGCCAATTGAAGAAGATGAAGACTCTAAAAATTAAAACGTGGAAGCAGATCGCCGAGGCTCTGGGAGTCACTCAGCCGACGCTCTCGAAGTGGAGGCGCGAGTCTGACAACTGTCCGCAAACTAAGGATCTCGAAGCATGGAAACTCTGGTCTGCTAATCGTGCAATGTCTCAAGAGAAGGGCGCAGGACGCATCGCGGTCTCCGGTCGAGAATACACGGCGGCAGACATCGCAGATCTAAAGGCAAAGCTCATCGCCGCGCAGGAGCGTCGAGAGAATGCTATGGGACAGATCAGAGAGCTAGAGCTAGCTCAGAAGCGCGACAACTTAATCCCAGAGTCGGAGGCGACCGAGGCTCTCATCAAACTTTTGACTCCCCTAAGACGCTTACTAGACGCTCTGCCTCGACAAGTCGCGGCGCAAGCTAATCCTGCTAACCCCAATATCGCAGAGCTTGCAGTTCGCAACGGACTTGACGAAAGAGTCTTTAGTGAGATAGAAAAATTGTTTCTCGGCAGGTAGACTGAGCTATTAAGACGCCAGTCGGTTTAGTCGTGTTTACCGTATTATTCGCCTGTCGAGAAACTCTACTTATATATGAACAAGATGTCACTCAACTCCAAAGGCTTCGACAGCATGCTGCGAACCTTGAAGAAGAGGACAGGGGCTAGCTTCGAGGACGTGCTAAAAGCTACTACCGGATCTATCCTAGAGGGAGCCGCTCGAAAGACGGGGAAGTCTAAGCCTGCCATCATCACGGCGGCAGTAAAGAAGTCGCTCTCCACTCGCTTCGTCTCTTCTGCCGGAGACAAGATACGGAAAGCTAGAGACGGGTCTTTGATCTTTAAGCCAAGAGGGACAGGCGCAGGCAGATGGATTAGGATCCGAAGCGACTACGCTCTCAACGCAATCAGCGCGAAGAATCCTTCCGGTCGGACTTTAGCGGCTAAGTTCAAGGGCAGAGTCAATAAGGCTCTGGGCGAGCTTAGAAGACTGCAGGCTAAGATCATTAAGGATAAGAAGACAAGGATCGCGGCATCACAGAAGAGCTTTCTAGAGATCATGAAGAAGCTAAAGATCCCCATCAAGTCTACTCGCGGACTAGGAGCTGCAATGAAAGCGAAGATCGGCGGTAATCACGCGCAAGCCGTGTCTGGAAGGATCTACAAAAACAAGGATGACGCCGCAATCCTCATAAAGAGTCGATCTCAGTCTGCACTTAATCATAGAGCGGGAGGCATTCGAGCCTTCGCCGCCGCCTTTAACGGTCAAACTAAAGCCTTTGCGACTGCGGCGGCTAAGGATCTAGAGGCTTATGCAAAAAAATTCGCGACAAAAAATGGCTTCGCTGTTAAAAAATGAGGTAGGGAAACTCTTCTCTCCTCGGCGTCTGAAGTCTCCTGTAGACTGGGCGTTCGATAACTGCGTTCTGAGAGACAATGTCTCCGAGCTTCCCGGATCTCTGAAGGTCTTTCCCTACGCTCAACAGCCTCTCAACGATCTGATCGATCCTACGATCAGCAAGATCACTCTCTGCTGGGGATCGCAGTCGAGCAAGACTACGACAATGTATGCAGGCATCGGATATCTCCTCAGCGAGTTTCCGAAGGACACGCTCTGGATCATGCCGAGCGCAGAGAACGCTCGTAACTTCTCGAAGGGTCGATGGCTTCCGTTCATCGACGACTGTAAGCCTCTCAAGGATCAATGTCCTTTGAGCGCAGCCACAGGCAGAGTCGATAGCGACAAGATCACGAACATGCGGCAGGAGTTCCTGTCATGCACTCTAACCTTCGCCGGAGCAGGCTCCGAGAATAACGTGAAGTCGGCTCCGGTCGCCTATCTAGTTCTGGACGAGATCGACGAGATCGATCCGGACATTCGCCTAGCTGCGCTCGAACGTATTAAGGGTCGGCGAGAATATAAGATCATCCAGACAAGCACTCCCAAAGAAGAGACGGGAGGGATCTGGGAAGAGTATCTCTACGGCGATCAGCGCAGATACTACATGCCTTGTCCGCACTGCGAAGAGTTCATACAGTTCGAGTGGAGGCAGAAAGACAAGGAAGGAGCCTCTCGATACTCGATCACGTTCGACGACGAAGCGAAGCTCGAAGACGGGAGCTACGACTTCGATCTCGTAGCATCGACAGCAGCTTATGTCTGTCCTTGCTGTAGCGGCAAGATCCTCGACGCTCATAAGCCTACGATGATTAAAAGCGGAGAGTGGAGATCTCAGAATCCTAACGCTCCCGCGAATCATCGAAGCTATCATCTTAACTCTCTCTACGCTCCGGCGATGACTTTCTCCGCGCTCATCATTAACTGGCTACAGGTAAGCTCATCGATGCACGGTCTTCGCAAGTTCGTGCAAGGTAACTTGGCAGAGCCGTGGAAAGATGACTGGGCGAACCAAGAGCAGGCAGATGCAAACGAACTCGAACTCGACTACGAGCGCGGCGACCTTCGAGGCGAGTATCGAGTCATGGGAGTCGATACGCAGACAGACTCTTTCTGGTTCGTCGTTCGCGGCTTCGACCGAGATGGGACGAGCTATCTAATCGACTGCGGTCAAGTCGCCTCTTTCTCCGAGTTAGATCTTATCTACGATCAGCACAAAGCTCACGCAGCTATCATCGACTGCGCGGGCGATAGAACTTCTGAGATCTACGAGGATGTCTTTCGCCGTCGCTCTAAATGGTTCGGCTCTCGCGGCTGGAAGAACCTTCAAGGCGATCAGCCATATCGACTGCAGATGAAAGATCCTTTTACCGGAGACACGAAGGGTCGAGGCGGACGATCTAAGATCCGATACCTTCACGTCAATAAGAGCATATACGAGGAGGAGCTTTCTCGTCTTCGATCTCGACAGCTCTCCGGCTTCCACACTTTCACAGACACTCCGTCGGTCTACTACGATCAGCTCTTCTCGACTTACTGGACAAAGGAGACAGACCGAAGCGGTCACATTAAAGTCGTGAAGAAACTGAAGCGCAGCAAGGGAGATCACTTATGGGACTGCGAGATCCTCGCTCGCGCTCTGTCCAAGTTTATCGGCATAGCTCGAATCGATCGAGGAGATATGCCGACAATGTTTGACGAGCGTCCTCCCAGAAAGCGCGACGCATCGACGCGAAGCCGCAGTTCTACGGGCTTTTGGTAGGTATAAAAAAAAGTGAAAAAATAGTGAAATAAGGTATTGACGTCCTCAAACCTGTCGTTCTTTATGTGTTCTATCGAAGCGATTAACGCCTAGAAAAAACCTAATAAAAAACACGACTATGAAAAACACTACTTACGCTACCGTTTCTATTCACTACTCAGATCATGTCTACGTCGCGACTGTCAGACGCATCGAGGACATCGTCCGCTATCTCAAAAGCGAGACTCGCCGCTTCGCAGTATCGAGCGACTTCAAGGTCTTCAACGCGAAGAGCAAGTCATTCGAGAACAAGCTCGAAGATGCGCTGTTCTGCGATAACTCTTTCGACAATCTCGTCGGCATCTTTGAACTCTAAAAAATTTTGTGTCATAACGTGTAACAAATAATAGGTTAAGCCTCGCTCGGAGTCGTGTCTGAGCGGGGCTTTTTCGTGCCTAAAAATAAGTGAAAGAAAAGTGAATAAGGTATTGACTCGACGATCTTATTAGTTTTCTATCTTTCATATCGAAGCGATTAACGCCTAGAAAAAACCTAAAAACACGACTCATGAATCACGACACTATCAAAAAAAGCGACGCCTACAAAAACGACGACAACGCCTGCACAGTAGTAACTCTCGCCGTTATCGCAGGCATCAAGTTCGAGGACGCTCAAGCTGTTATGGCAGACGCCGGTCGCAAACTGAATCAAGGATGCCAGAGAAGAATCTACGATTCGGTCTACAGCAAGTTTTTCAAGTTCAACAAGAGCGGTCTAGATTCTTACAATGGCAAAACAGTTTGCCAGTTCATGAAGGGCGCACGGAAGTTCCTCAAAAATAACACGGTCGCGGTTCTTACAAGCGATCACATCTTCGCCGTAAAGAACGGCAAGATCGAAGACTGGATGAGCGCGAATCGCAGACATCGCATCGAGAGCATCTACGTAGTCGAGGAGACACTCCAAGACGTAGACTGTGCAGACGCTCTCGTAAGAGGTCGCAAGATCGTAGCGGACAGCCTAGCGAAGAGCCAAGCGAAGCTCGAAAAGAAGAAGGCTAGCTTCACTACTCGCGTCTACAACAAACACGAGAAGAGCTTCTGCGATTTCAAGTATACCTTCAAGATGGTCGCGAAGACCGGCGACGTGAAGGTCAAGTTCGTCCGCTACGCAGATAATGCCGATTGGCTCGACGCTTTCCTCAACAAGTATGCCGAGCATTACACGATCGATGCCGACGTTCAGAGAAACAGTCACAAACTTCCGGAGGTAAGCGTCTCTAAAGTATAGTGAAAAAAAAGTGAATAAGGCATTGACTCGATCAAATTCATCCTACTTTATCTTTCATATCGGAGCGATTCACGCCTCGAATAACCTAAAAAAAACACACGACTATGAAACTCAAAAACTACTCAACACTTAAATCAAACTGGTCTGGCGAGAGCGTAGACTTCAAAGCTAACGACACTCGTCTCGCATGCAAAGAGTATGACAAGGACATGACTATCGTTCATTCGTTCGACGCTAATAACGACGGAAGCAAGTATGACGTCGAGATCCTAAATTACACAGACAAGGACGGCGGCTCCTTCAAGGCTACTAAATTCGTAAGCGAAGAAAAGTGGACTGTCCTAGACGACGACTACAATAATTACTCATTCTGCTTCGAGTCAGATTGTCCTCACGAAGCAGTCATCAAGATGATCGCTAACGTATGCTAGAGCTTTAGCACTCCACACTCCAAAGCCTCTCCGCGAAAGCAGGGAGGCTTTTTCGTATATTGACATAGGAGCCTTTGACGATGGCGTCTACTACTACTACAGCTCAACTGATCGCGATACGAGACAAGCTCTTGACTGCGATCTTAAAACTCGCAGAGGAAGGAGTCACCTCCTACAGCATCGGAGATCAGACTTTCTCCCTAGCAGACGTCGGAAGTCTGATCACACAGGTCGAGAAGCTAGACCGGCTCATCGCTCTGAAGGATAAGACTCTCGGAGGTCGAGGTCGCAATCGAATCACGCTTCAGAATTTTAATGGATAAAAAAACGAAAAAACCGAGCAGAGTCTCATTCGCCTTCAAGCAATTTGTCAGAGCCTTTCAAGGCTACGACGCAGTTCGCAATACTCGATACAGAGCAAAGCGAGGCAACCTTCCGGTGAGATCCGAAGAGGTCGAGCTTAACGAATACGACAGAGATCGCATGATCTCGACATGCTTAGAGTTCCGCAGGAACAATCCTGTAGTCGCCTCGCTGTCTAGACTTCGCAAGGCAGACATCGTAGGCAGGGGAATCATCCCGCAACCATCGACAGGAAACGACGACACAGACGCTCATATTCTCGAATGCTGGAACAAGTTCGCAGAGTCTCCAGAAGCCACAGGCATGATGGACATGCGCGAGATGCAGCAGCAGATGATCGACTCGCTCCTATTCTACGGCGACTGCGGTCTGATCGTAGGCAAGGATCAAGTTCAATTCGTGGACGGATCTCGTATCGGAAATCCTAGCGGAGCGTTTACATCGAACGAACAATCAGAATTTCAGAACGGGGTAGAGATCGACAAGATCGGTAAGCCTGTCGCCTACGTCGTCGGTAATCGCGTCGCAGGTAGTCTAAAAGACACGCAGGTCATACCGGCTAGGGACTTTATCCCTTTCCTACGTCGCGTCCGTCCTAACCAATACAGAGGCGTTCCAGAGCTATCGTCAGTAATTAACACTTTACAGGACTGCGACGAGTATGATCGCGTCGAGATGATGGCGGCTAAAGTCAGCGCATCTCTGGCGGTCGCAGTTAAGCGCGAGAACTCCTACGAGTTCGAGCTACAGAATCGACTAGACGGAAGCGAGCAGGACGCTCTGGGCAATCTAGAAGAGTTCCAGCCCGGACGCTTTCACTACTTAGAGCCGGGCGAAGACATCAGCGTCATCGGCGCGAACGGACGTCCGAACGTAGACGGGATCCAGTGGGTCTCCTATCTGCTACGCAAGGTCGGAAGCGCGGTCGGCATTCCTCTAGAGTTCTTACTTATGGAGATCGGCGGCAGCTCCTTCTCTGCATCTCAAGGCGTCGTCCTCCAGTATCAGCAAACAGTCGAGAGCTATCAGACGGATCTTATCCGTATCATGAGTCGGCTCTACCGCCGCTGGCTCTCCCAGAAGATCGCTAGCGAGAAGATCGACGTATCCTTAGCGGCTAACCCTTTCGCGGTTCGCTGGCAGCGTCCGGCGTTCCGATGGATCAATCGCGCGGCGCAGGTTAAGGCAGACATGGAATACTTCAGAGCTGGAGCTATGTCGCTCGACGACATCACGGCTCCCTTCGGCTATACTGCCGAGGAGGTTCTTATGAGAAAGGCGCAGAACATTAAGAAGGCTCAAGAGATCGCCGAAGGCGCAGGTCTCGAATGGCGAGAGCTAATCAATCCATTCCCCACATCGATGAGCGGCAACTACTCAGAGGTCGTGTCGAGCGGAGACGCAGAGCCGGAAGTCTAGATCATGGCAGAGACTTACAACGACTATCCTCAAGGAGCTACGAATAATGCGAAGCGAGCCTTAAAGTATAAGGACGAGAATGCAGACAACAAATGCGGAACTCCTGTAGGATGGGCGCGAGCTAATCAATTAGCCAAGCGCGAGAAGATCAGTCGAGAGACTATCGCTCGCATGGCATCCTTCAAACGACATCAGAAGAGCAAGGACGTTCCCTACTCCGAAGGATGCGGAGGTCTTATGTGGGACGCTTGGGGAGGCTCCTCTGGAGTGAACTGGGCGATCTCTAAACTAAAGAAAATTGACAAAGCGGCTCAAAGTATGTCGAGACAATTTGCATTCGGAGTAGAGTCAAACAGAGAGACTCAAGTCAATAACGAGGACGGGACTATGCTCTCGGTCGCTCTCATATCAGTGGGGTCGGCTTTAGGTCACGGACTCTACGTGGATGCTAAGTCTCTAGAGACGATCATCGATGAGCTAGAAGACACTAAACTTCCTGCCTATATAACGCACAGGGGCGCACTCTTCGAGGATCGCCTAACTCGCGAGATAGGCATGTTCGACAATTTTCGTATCGAAGGAGATCGTCTGCTCGGAGACTTCCAAGCGTTCGACTCGTTTCGAGAGGACGACAGTCGCAAATACAATCGACTGTTCGAGATGGCTGAGAAGATGCCAGAGCGATTCGGACTCAGTATCGTGTTTGAAGCAGACATCACATGGGCGACTCCGGACGGAGACGTTCCTATGGGACGCCTTCCCAATAATGACAGCGATCGTCTATACGACGAAAACAATCCTCCAGAGGATGCGCTGTTTGAATATCCATCTATTCGCGTCGAGGAAGTTTCTAGCGCGGACTTCGTAGACTCTCCTGCCGCTAATCAGCGAGGGCTATTTTCTATAATTGACACTAAACCTAATTACAAGATGACAAAAGCAGAACTAACTGAACTTAACGAAAAGCTGAAACAGGAGAATGAAACTCTCGCGCTCAGTGTAACCGACTCCGAGGCTCGCGTAGAAGAGCTAGAATTTAAACTTAAAGACAGCTCTGCTGCTCTCGTAGAAGACGGCGAAGAAGTCGTCGAGGACGAAGAGGCTGAAGTCGAAGAAGTCGTCGAAGACGAAGAGGCTAAAGTCGAAGAAGAGCTAGTCGAAGAAGACGAGGTCGTCGAAGAAGATGCCGAAGTCGAAGAAGAGGTCGTCGTCGAAGACGAAGAAAGCTCACTCGAAGAACTCAAAAAGGAGATTGCTTCAAAGCTCGAAGAGATCGCCGGACTAAATTCCAAGCTCGAAGAGATGGAAAAAGAGATGAGCGAAGATCAAGAGAAGATGGAGGCAAAAGCCTCGAAGCTATCCTCGAAGGTCGCTACTCTAGAAAAACTTATCGAAGGCTCTGATCTCATACAGACATCTGTAGGAGATGAGGTCTACGAACCAAGCAAAGCCAATCGCTCAAAAGTGATCTCGGAATTTGCTAAAGAAAACAACATCTCAGAGTTCGCAGCGACTCTTCGCCTCGGCAAAGATCGTCCAGAACTCTTTCAAATCTAACCCAACAAAATAACTAACATTATGTCAGCAACAACTGTATCAAACAATGCTCGCACTTTCGTAGCAGGAGAGGCTCTATCGCCTTATCTTCTCGTCAAAGTCGAATCCGATGGCGACGTAGTTAAGTGTGGCGCGGCTGCGGATCAACCCGTCGTCGGTCTCACTACTGCTCCCGCCGCTAATACCGAAGCAACTTCCGTCTCTCTAGTGAACGGAGGAGGCACAGCTTTCGCAACTGCTAACGAAGCAATCGCCGCAGGCGATCTCGTCTTCACTGCAGCAGGTGGAAAAGTCACATCTAGCGTCGCTCTTCACACTAAAGTAGGAGTAGCTATCACAGCATCTTCTGCGGATGACGATATCATCGAGATATCCTTCTTCCAGTAATCCTTAACTTACTACATCAAAAATGAGCTTATACACATCAGCCACATTCAATCCAGTTCTCTCCGAGGCTCTTAACAAGATCGGCGAAAACCAATTCGTAGGAACTAAGATCCTTCCTGTTCGCGATGTCGCGACCAAGAGCGGTCAGTATCCTGTTTTCGGCGACGATCAGTTCGATCTCAACGCTTCCAAAGTTCGCGCTGCAGGCTCTGCCTTCGCACGTCGCGATTTCGCATACGGTCAGCAAGACTACTCTTGCAAGCAATACGCTCTCGAAGGTCTACTTCCTGACGAAGACGTAACGCAAGCAAGCGACGACGGCATCTCTGATTCCGCAGCAGCTATCGCTAAGAAGCTACAGCGCGACATCATGGTAGGTCACGAGCTTCGTGTAGCTTCCCTAATGGCAGCAGCAGGCTTCAACAGCACAAACGCTACACAAACTATGGCTACTAGCGCGACAGCTAAACCTATCGCGGATATCCAGAACGCTGTAGAGCGTCTTAACGGTAACGGCTTCTACGATGGCATCGCGCTCATCATGGAGACTTCTCTGTTCAACGCTATGCTCAACACAGACGACGTCCGTGGAATCTTCAACGGCAACGGTCAATACAGCAATCGTCAAGTCATCCTCGACGCTCTAGGTGTTAATGAAATCATCATCACTCCTACTCGCTACAACAGCGCAGCCAAGGGAGCCACAGCATCTCGCTCCAAGATCTGGTCTACAAATTCCTACTTCGTAGGTCAAGTAGCAGGAGGCGACTTCGCTAACGGAGGCTTCGGTCGCACACTATCCTACAGCGCAGACGGCGGCGTCTTCTCTGCAGAGCAGTATCGCGATGAGCCAATCAAGAGCGATGTCCTTCGCGTCTTCAACAGCGTAGACGAGTCGATCATCAATACTAACGCCTGCGAAAAGATCGCAAGCGCGTAGTCGATATAGCTATCACTTATCAGCCTCTCCCGCTAGACGGGAGGGGCTTTTTTGTGCCTAAAATAAAGTGAAAAAAAGGTGAAATATGCTATTGACGGGGGTCATTTTATACTACTTTATCTGTCATATCGAAGCGAGAAACGCCGAGAATAACCTAAAAAAACACGACAATGAAAATCACAGCACAACAAGTCTCAACTCAATCCTCACACGAAGTTCTATACTCCGATCCAGAATGTGCGGATATGGATAATCCTCGCGGAGATATCGTTCGCCCAGTAGCTCGCGTTTTAATCGAGCTAGATGACGGATCTCGCTATGTTCATGATCGCGGCTTTTCTAATCCTGTAGACGGAGACGATAAGGAGGTAGAAGCTAAGGTCGAAGCTCTCGCGGATCGAGTTTCTAAAGCAGGCGAGATAAATCCAGAGCATTGGGTCGAGACTTATGCGAGATACGGATCAGCCGCTTGGCGCGGCGAAGAATGTCAGCGTCGTCAGAACTTTGAAATCGCTCGTCTTAGTGGAGACGAAGAAGAGATGGATCGCTACTGCTAATCTCTCAAAAATATAAACAAGAGCCTCCCGCGAAAGCCGGAGGCTTTTTCGTGTTTACATTCGAGGCATTAGTAAATGAGCCTCACTTCTTTAATTTCGGACAATCTCAAGTTCGCGATCTCGCAGATCAATGTCTCTCTGACTTCGTCGCCTTCAAACGGAGAGACATACTCAGCCAACAAACAGGACGCAGAGTCGAGCTTCGACATCTACGAGGACGGTCGCGAGGAGATGATCGACACAAAGTTCTACATCGCTCGCGCAGACTACTCGATCCTTCCTTCCAAGGGGATGATCTTAACGGACGGCACGACGAACTACAAGGTCGTCAGCGTTCACGACGACTCGGTAGGAGTCACTCGCAGGCTCGACTGCGCTTCTGAATACCAGAGATAAATATGGGATATCTAGACCTAGAAACTAACTTCGAGGATGCGGCTAAGACCTTCCTAGAGACCGCCACAGGGCTTCCAGCGTCGAGCTTCTACGCCTCACTCGACCAAGACACGTTCGTCTCTCCTCGGCTATCTATACGCGCAGAGATAGGCTCCGCAGAAGATCCTCCCACTATAGTAAACGGAGACGTCCTAGAGTATACTCAATACAATATGAATCTCTCGATCTCGATCGTCAGCGACGCCGCAGTAAGCGGGACGCAGACGAATCACAGATCCTACAGGGAGAAGGTTCGCGAAGCTATGCTTCTGAACGCAGCGAACTGGACTTCTACAGACGACAACGGGGATCCCATCCTACCTTTCTACGAGGTCAAATACATGAAACCTTCGGGAAGCGACTTCGAGGTAGACGGAGATCTCGCGATATCGACGCTTACTTTCGAGATTAAGTTCACTATCAATCCTTCTCAGTTCTAAAATTGACAGCAGATCTATAATTGAACCTTTCAACCTAAAAAACTAACTTTAATATATTATGGCAGTAATACCAGATGGTGCGCAACTATTCGCAATCGAAACTCCTCTTTTCAGTGCAATGGTCGTCGAGAGCTTCTCGCTCACGACTCCGGCTAATCGCGTAGACCTAGACAACGGAGACGGCGAGCCACTAGGCTCTACGCTCGTTCCTCAGCGTCAAGAGGCATCGCTTACAGTTCAGATGGGGGATACTGAATCTCCTCCTGCTATCGGAACGAAAGTCTCGTATGGCTCCTACGAAATATACGTCACAAGCGTAGATCTCACAGAGGCTCAGGCGGACTATCGTCGATATTCCATCACAGGATTCGTAGAGATCGAAGCACCCACAACTTAAAAATTTAAATTATATATATTATGGCAGTAATACAAGACGGTGAACAACTATTTGGAATAGAGACAAAGGAAATCACCCTTGCTGGCGGCGGTCAATACGTCGTCGAGAGCTTCTCTCTAACGTCTCCCTCTAATCGCGTAGACCTAGACAACGGAGACGGAGAGGCTCTAGGCTCTACGATAGTTCCTCAGCGTCAAGAGGCATCGATCACAATTCAAGTAGGTGACCAAACAACCTCTCCCGTGATCGGAGACACGGCAAGCTATGCGGGGAAAACTATTGTTATCTCCGGCATAGATCGCACGGAGAATCAAGCAGACTATCGCCGCTTTACTCTCTCAGGATACGTCAAGATAAACGTTTAAAAATTATATGCAGCTACGGGCGGTCAGTTTTAATGATGCCGCTAAAAAGCGCATTCTAGACGCCGCAGCTTTTGAGAAGAAGCTGCGGATGGAAGCTGTAGTCGGTGTCGATCAAGAGATCGCCGGTTTAAAACTAAGGCAGATATCAGTCAGAGATCTATTGCACTTAGAGTTTACAGAGAACAGGCTAACTATGGGCGAGGAGCCTTGGCTGGAAGACCTAATGGCTTTTGTTTTAATGCTTTCTAACGATAAGCCATTTTTTAAGTCTCGATATGCTAAAAAAGTGGGAAGCATCATTCGAGAGAATGAAGATGTAAGATTAGATTTAATCTGCTACTTTAACGCAGCTTTTACTGACATGCCTTCGAGCGTAAATCCTTCCGGCGTATCCGAAAAGTTCGATAGCACGGTCTCCGTCGTGACTCTGGTAGACGGCATAGCGTTTAACTATGGGTGGACTCTTGACGACATACTAGACACGCCCGTATCGACCGCCCTTCAGCTATTGCAGCGCATCCTTCAACGTAGCTCAGAAGGATACTCTCCGCGCAACGCAATAACTCAACAGGCTAAAGCAAAAGAACTAAATAGACTAAAAGAAAATGGCTAATTTTTCACTACTAGCAAAGATAGGACTAGACTCCAAAGGCTTTCAAAAGGGTCTAGACAAAGCTAAAACTGGAGTCAGTAAGTTTGGCAGGGGCGTTTTAAACGCGAGCAACAAGCTCGCTAAAATGGGGTTCGGAGCCGCCGCCGCAGGTTTTGCGCTGCTCTCTAAGAACGCCATCGCTCTCGGCTCCGAGCTTTCAGACATAGCAAACAACACGGGATTCGCCACAGAAAAGTTTCAAGTCTTTAGGGGCGCACTTATCGACGCCGGAGGTGCTGCCAAGAGTATGGAGAAGGCTATCGTCATCATGCAGAAGGCGGTCGTTCAAGGCTCTGAGGGTCTGACTACTTATCAGCGAGCCTTCGAGCGTATAGGTCTGAACGTAGACGATCTCAGAAAGATGCGTCCGGAGGATCAGTTCGAGACGATAGGAAAAGCCATCGCAGGAGCGACAGATCAGCAGGGAGCTTTAACTGCAGCGATCGAGATCTTCGGACAGAAGAACGCAGGCAGACTCATAGAGGTTTTCAAGCGACTCGACAAAGATGGCTACGGAAAGATGGCTAAAGATATCGAGAAAGCCTACGGAATCATGGACGCGGAGACTCAAAAAGCTCTCGACAAGGCGGCAGATACGATAGAGCGATTTAAGAATAAAGCTACGATTCGAGTAGGAGAGTTGATAGCGGGAGAAGCGGACGGAGCCGCGCTAAAAATTCTAGGACTTTCGATTGCCAAAGCGGGCGCACAGCTAGGCGTAGGAATGATAAACGGAATAGCGGATAGTGTCCGTGCCGCTCGCGAAGCTTTCGGAGCTTTCGCTGACTTCACATCAAATGCCTTCCTTACAAGTTTACGACTAATGTGGAAGACTTTCCAGATAGATTGGTTCGAGGGACTAAACAAGATGATCGCTGGGTTAAATAAGATCCCCGGAGTAGAGATGGAGCCTATAAATACAGACAAACTTTACGACGATTTAGATAAGGGCATAAAGGATCAGGGCAAATCTTATAACGAATTTTTTCAGGCTAGAATGGATCAAGGTTCGGAGTTCGATATGGAGAATCGTCTCGACTACAGTCCGAGCGAGTTTTACGATAAAGAGATAGAGAACCAGAAAGCGATACTCGCAGCATCTAGAAAAAAGCAGGAGGAACTCGAAAATTTAGGAGGCGAAGGCGGCACAGGAGGATCCGGAGGATCCGAAGGAGGCGCAGGAGGATCCGGAGGCGAAGGCGGCACAGGATCCGGAGGAGGCGATCCCGAGGCAGACGAAGAAAAGAGGAAGGAAAAAATAAAAGCTCTAGAAAAGGAGATTAACGACATGCAGCTCGAAGCTATTCGAGCGCAAGCCAAAGGAGACGAGGATGCACAATCCTCTCTGGAGAAAAGAGCAGAGCTGTCTAAGAAAATCTTAGATATCATGAGAAAATATAACGTCTCGATGGAGGAGGCTTCAAGTCTCGCCGAGCAGACTGCAGAAAAGCCAGAGGAGCCAACAGCAGACGATAAGAGATCGAAGAAGATCGAGGGTCTGGAGAAGCAGATAGAAGATATGGAGCTACAGGCTATACGCGCTCAAGCTAATGGCGACGAGAAGGGTCAGGCTGCTATGGAGAGAAGGGTAGATCTAGCAAACAGCATCGTAGACATCATGAACGATCACAATGTCTCGCAGGAAGAAGCCACTCGCATAGCCAATAAAATGAGAGATGCAGGAGAAGCGAAAGATGCTCCTAGGAACGAACTAACGGGAAGAGATCTTCAAGATGCAGCCAATCTAGCAGGCAAAGGACAGGCTGGAGATCCAGCCTCCTTTATGGGAGGTAAAGATATTCGATTTGAGAGAGACGGAAAAGGACAGGCTGGAGATCAAGCCTCCTTTCTGGGAGGTAAAGATATTCGATTTGAGAGAGACGGAAAAGGTAATTTTCAACAGTTTGTTGGCGGTAGCAAAGGCAAGGTTTTTACCGAAGACCAAA